>Ga0209272_10000064_pt1 | contig 158083 bp, 106 predicted proteins | sample tdDd002_FD_187125 | JGI IMG/M metagenome (GOLD analysis project Ga0209272, IMG submission 187125) | Marine sediment microbial communities from the Atlantic coast under amendment with organic carbon and nitrate - tdDd00.2 (SPAdes)... | ecosystem: Environmental > Aquatic > Marine > Coastal >...
ATGATCAGGCCTTATTGAAGCTGCTCTATTTAATCAATAAGAAAGTGACACAAAAATGGAGCATGCCAATCAGAAATTGGAAGGCTGCATATTCTCAGTTGGCTATTCTTTATGAAGAAAGAATTGAGATGAAATGAACAATTTTTCTTTTCCCAAAATCCTGTAGATGGGTAGAGGATCTTGAGAAAAGAAAAATTTAGAGGTGACACAGTTTATTGAATAGACCCGGGAAAAATATAAAAGAGAGACGACAAACCTCTGGCTAAGGACAACAAGCCTTTGGCTAAGGGCGACAAGCCTCTCGCTGAGGGCGACAAAGCTTTGGCTAAGGGCAACAAGCCTTTGGCTGAGGACGACAAGCCTTTGGCTAAGGGCAACAAGCCTCTGGCTAAGGGCGACAAACCTTTGGCTAAGGGCGACGAGCCTTTGGCTAAGAACAACATGTCGCAAAAAGTTACAAATAAGGGAGGAAAGATGGTAACAAGTCTGATAGTTGAATCAGTAGAAATCAGACCTCCTGCAATTAAAGAAGGAAAAATAGCTTATATCTCTGTATGTAAAGCAGCTATCGCATCCGTATCATCACAAAAGAAAATCCCTCATCATTATCACCCAAAACATTTACTTTAACTCTATTCTCTCTTAGTTTGAAGTATTGAATTTTCTTGGGAAAATCGTGCTTAGGGTTCTCAAATGAATAATAGTCAGAAATGGACTCATTTAAAGGAAAAGAAATTGTAGCTCCCTGGTTTTGATTGAATACAGTTGCCTGATAAACTACTTTTCCTTCAATTGTTTTAATAGCCAAACGTTCTAAAACCTTCTGCTTGCCATCTACCAACTGGTATCCTATTCCAATCAATTCATTACCTTTTACCTCCCACTTTTCGAATTGTTGTTTGCCTTCAACCTGCCAATTTCCTTCCAAAAAGTGAAGGGTTTGAATATCCTGAGTAGAACAGGAGTAGGTACAAATCGAGAAAAGAATTAAAATCAGATACTTCATAAAGCAAAGGGATATTTATTTCTTTCAATTTACCAATTAATATTTTCATCGATAAATTGAATCAGGCTATTGGCCATTTCCTCTTGTTCCTTAATCGATGGATGTCCTGTTGTTTCTTTGAAAGGAACAAAATGCGTGTAGATTTTATCATCTTTTAAACCAGCAACAGCTTTTTTGATATATCCAGGCCATTGAGAACCTTCCTTTGTGGCATCCATATTTCCTAACATGCATATGATGTCTGCATTTGGGTAGTGATTTCGAATCCCTGCTACAAACTTCTGGTATGCATGAATCAAATATTCTTCGCTTGGAGATTTTTCTCCAAAATTCTTCTTGAACTCATCCCTTACTGGCATATTTACCAACCATGAATCATTCTGAAATAAATTTACCACCACCACATCGGGTGCATACAAGGAAAAATCCCACTTGCTGGTTGAATCTGCAGGGTTTAATCGATCGTAAATATCTGGCATTTCGAAAGGGAACCAACTAATTGTAATTCCAATACCACTTTTACAAATACAATGGTAATCGGCATCGAAATGTCTGGCAGTTATTGAGGCATAGCTTAAATAATTGTTTGTAAAAGTACTGTCCGGAGAGTCTTTTCCTGAAGTATCTTCCACTGCGTATCCTGCCGTGATGGAATTCCCATAAAACTCTACCTTTCTTTTTGCCACATCTGCTTTGGATAATAGCTTCGCTTTTCCATCAATCTTAAAACCATAAAAGTTGGTTACTCCCCTATCCCATTCAGTACGTTTAAACAACTCTATACTATGTTTCCCTGGCGATAAATTAGTAGCCAATTCATGATACTCCTTTATTGTATCGGGACGAAACAGTACAATACTGTCCTTATCGATGATAATATTATAATAGTTATCAGCCTTTTCATCCTTCATTAAAGCACTTAACGATTCTCCTTCAAAGTTTATTTTGATCGAACTACCCGACCAATACAGCTCTGCATGATCAAAACTCGTAGTATCAATTCTTCCCGAATATTTAATTTCTGAGTTTGAGAATGGAACAATTAAACTTTGTTGCTTTGTACAAGCTGTAAAAATTGCAATCAAAACAATTAGGAGATAATAGGTATTTTTCATGATATGGATTTTATAGTATGGAGGATCAAAACTACTTATTATTTTAATTAAAAATTAATGCCTCTCTCTCAAATACTAATAAATAGTAACAAAAAAGACAGCCCAATGGCTGCCTTAATCAATAAACATATAATGAAACCTTAGAGTTTTACAATTACTCTTCCCCTACTTTTCTTTTGTAGCATTAAATCGATATAAGTATCCAATTCTTCTAAAGAAGATTCAATTACCTGTTCCTTATGCTTGTATACATTCCATTCTGCAGCCAATTTGTCCCACACATTTTGTCTTAACTCCATTGGACAATTTTGAGAATCGATACCAATCAAACTGATACCATTTAAAATAAATGGATAAACAGTCATGGGTAAATCTCCTGATCCCACGTTTCCGCAACAAGTTACGGTTCCCATAGGCTTACAAGCTTTCAATAATGTATGCAAGGTATTTCCACCGATAACATCAATGGCACCAGCCCAAAGAGGTCTTAGCAATGGTCTTCCCGACTGATCATCAGTAATCTCTTTTGAGATACGACTGCTAGCTCCCAGTTCGTGTAATACATCTTCCTCTCCTATAGATTCAGAAGTTGCTGCAACCACCTCGAAACCTAATGATGATAAAATACTAATGGCAATGCTTCCCACACCTCCTAAAGCTCCTGTAACTACAACCGGTCCCATTTCTGGTGTTTGACCTGATGCCAATAGTTTATACACAGAAAGTGCAGCCGTAAAACCTGCAGTTCCATAAATCATAGCATCGCGAAAGCTTAATTCTTTTGGCAAAGCCACGACCCAATTGGCAGGAACTCGAATGTAATCAGCAAAACCTCCATCGGTATTCATTCCCAAATCATAACTGGTAACAATTACCTTATCACCCACTTTAAATTGATCACTTGAAGATTCTTCTACAACACCTGCAGCATCAATTCCCGGCGTGTGAGGATAATTTCTGCTTACTCCCTTATTTCCCGATACCGACAAGGCATCTTTGTAGTTTAATGATGAGTAACGCACCCGAATTAAAACTTCACCTTCAGGTAAATCCTCAATCTTTCTGCTTACAATCTCTCTTTTGTATTCTCCATTTTCTTCCCTGATACGAAGTGCTTTAAATTCTTTATCCATAACGGTTCTGTATTTTATTCTTATCTTGCAACAAAATTACGTGCATTTAATCTGCAAATCAAGAGCTTACAATTATATCCCATACTAACATTTTGTTCTGATTTACTGATTATCAATGAATAAAAATTTCAAAAAATTGGAAAAAGGAATTTGTCCTATCGATACATTTATTAATTACGTAAAAGGAAAGCGTAAGGCAACCATTATTTTGCACCTGAAACAAGGTACAAAACGATATTCGGAATTGGTGAAACTCATTCCTGATGTAAGCGATAGAATGCTTAGTAAAAACCTAAAAGAGCTGGAAGAATCAGGTTTTATCGAAAAGAAAATATATCCCGAAGTACCTCCAAAAGTAGAATATAGCCTAAGTAAGTTGGGAAATGAAATACATCCGGTATTGATTGCCATGTACCGAGCAGGAAAGCTATTGGAAAAATAAAAGGCAACCTATTGGCTGCCTTTCATTTTATCATTTAAGTTGATTTATCTTTTTGCAATCAAGTCAACAATCTTAAGGATTACATCCACTGCTTTTTCCATAGATTGAACCGGAACATACTCGAATCTACCATGGAAATTATGCCCTCCTGCAAAAATATTCGGACAAGGCAAGCCCATGTATGACAATCGGCTTCCATCGGTACCTCCACGAATTGGAATCACCATTGGAGAAACACCAACTTCTTTCATGGCTTCTTCCGCAATATCAACAATATACTTCACAGGCTCTACCTTTTCGCGCATGTTATAATACTGATTGGTCATTTCAAGCGTAACTGTTCCTTCCCCTAATTTTTGATTATATTCTGCACACAAATCTTCAATGAGCTTCTTGCGAGCTTCGTAATTGGTCATGTCAAAATCACGAATGATATACTGAAGAGAACTGCTCTCCACTCCGCCATTCATCGCAATTAAATGATAAAAACCTTGATACCCTTCGGTCTTTTCAGGAACTTCATCCTTTGGCAAACAAGCAGCAAATTCATTTGCAATGCTCATGGAATTGATCATCTTGTCTTTTGCCATTCCTGGATGAACATTTCGTCCCTTAAAGGTAATTTTAGCAAAGGCTGCATTAAAATTCTCGTACTGCAACTCTCCTATTTCACCACCATCTAATGTATATGCGAAATCGGCTCCAAATTTCTTAACATCAAAAAAGTCTGCTCCTTTTCCAATTTCCTCATCTGGAGTAAAACCAACATGCACAGGACCATGCTTAATTTCAGGGTTCTTAGCCAAATATTCAACTGCTGTTATAATCTCGGCAACACCGGCTTTATCATCGGCACCAAGTAAGGTTGTACCATCTGTTGTAATTATAGTTTGACCTTTATAATTTGTCAATTCCGGAAAATCAGCCACTTTCATTACGATATCCTGCTCCTTATTTAGAACGATATCCATGCCATCGTAATTTTCCAGAATTTGAGGTTTTACATTCTTTCCAGAAAAATCAGGACTTGTATCCATATGAGCAACGAAACCCACTTTAGGAACTTCTTTATCAATATTCGAAGGAAGAACTCCCATTACATATCCATTCTCGTCAACACTTACACTTTCCAATCCAATTTCTTCCAATTCTTTTGCCAGCTCTTTTGCTAGAACCATTTGGCCTGGTGTACTTGGTGTCAAACCTGTTTCTGTATCCGATTCGGTATCGAATTTTACGTATTTTAAAAATTTATCTACTACAGTATTCATTGTTGTGTATTGTTAATAGTATAAGTCTCACCCTCAGGTAAAATAAAACGCTTCAAAAAATTGAAGCGCCTACAATATTACTAAAATGATCCTTTAATATGAATTCATAACTTATAATTCTTAATTCATCATTTTCTTTAAACGTCATCCGATTTAAACTGAAATCCCAATCGTTTACCAGTTTGGATTCTTGCATTCTGCATTTTTTCAAAGATTTGTGCTACCGACATGATCTTAACATTATCATATGGTGGAACCAACAAGTCAAAATTCAAAGAGTAGTTAATTGCTGTTTCTACAATTCTGCGTAAACTTTCTTTGGTTGCCATGCTGGCTGATAAATCTGTTTGCAAGAGTCCCATTTGTCTCTTTCCTTCTACGATATAGTGTTTTTCACGATTGATAAAAATACGGGCTACCAAATATCCTAAATCATCATAGCGAGCATATTTAAACGAATCGTAAAGAAAGTTGTAAATATTAATGATTCCGGAATAAGCGTTATCCGGATTTGTTCTTACATAGTTTTGCTCCCAAACATTGTGATCGCGATTAAATTGGAATACATTGGTATGCAAACTAAATATCAAAATATCAGATGCTACTTTTATTTGAAACTCAAACTCACCCCTATCTTCATATCCCAATTGTACCTTTTCGTCTGCATCTTGTAGCTCTGCATTATACTCAAGTACCAAAGCTTCCAAAACATCTCTTAAATCTTCAAATATTTCTTTTGTGTTCTGATATACTTGTTGCTTTAAGGTCGCTTTTTCACGAATCGTATTTAAAATGGCTGTCTTAGTATTCAATATGTTCATTGTATAGTTGTTTAAGGTAATTTTTAAATATACAAAAAAACAGTCACCGAAATTTCGATGACTGTTTTTATTATGATTGTATTGTATACTTTCTTAGTACGCTTTCGCAAAAACAACACGTCTTTTTGAAGGTTTTCCTGTAACCATACATACCCCTTCTTCCTCTTCTGCATCGAAAGGAATACAACGGATGGTTGCTTTGGTTTCATTTTTAATTTGCTCTTCCGTTTCAGCTGTTCCATCCCAGTGAGCAAGGAAAAATCCAGTTTTTGTTTCCAACAACTCTTTGAATTCATCATATGAATCAACCTTAGTTGTTTTCTCAGCTCTAAAATCAAGTGCTTTCTGGAAAATATTAGTTTGAATTTCTTCTAATAATTTCTCAATTACCTCTTCGATACCTTCAATTGGAAGAGTTTCCTTTGATAAAGTATCACGACGAGCCAATTCGATTGTTCCATTTTCCAAATCACGATTTCCAATCGCCAAACGTACAGGTACACCTTTCAATTCGTACTCGGCAAATTTCCATCCTGGTTTGCGGTTATCACTGTCATCAAATTTCACAGAAATTCCCATCGCTTTAAGCTTTGCAACAATTGGATCTAGCTTAGCAGCAATCTTTTCCAACTCTTCTGCTTTTCTGTAAATTGGTACAATTACAACCTGAATTGGAGCCAATTTTGGAGGTAAAACCAAACCGTTATCATCAGAGTGAGCCATAATTAATGCTCCCATCAAACGAGTTGAAACACCCCAGGAAGTAGCCCAAACGTAATCCTCTTTTCCTTCCTTATTCGCAAATTTCACATCAAATGCTTTTGCAAAATTTTGTCCCAAGAAATGAGAAGTACCTGCTTGCAATGCCTTTCCATCTTGCATTAATGCTTCAATACAATAAGTATCCAAAGCTCCTGCAAATCTTTCCGACTCTGTTTTGTGACCTTTTAACACTGGAACTGCCATGAAGTTCTCAGCAAAATCGCCATAAACATTAATCATTTGCTCTGTTTCCTGCAATGCTTCTTCCTTAGTAGCATGAGCAGTATGCCCTTCTTGCCATAGAAATTCTGCAGTACGTAAAAACAAACGAGTACGCATTTCCCAACGCATTACATTTGCCCATTGGTTACAAAGAATAGGAAGATCTCTGTAAGACTGAATCCAGTTTCTATATGTGTTCCAAATAATGGTTTCCGAAGTAGGTCGGATAATTAATTCCTCTTCTAATTTAGCATCAGGATCAACAACTACACCGCGCCCATTGGGGTCATTTTTCAGACGGTAGTGGGTTACAACTGCACATTCTTTTGCAAATCCTTCTACGTGATCTGCTTCTTTACTCAAGAATGATTTTGGGATCAATAATGGAAAATATGCATTTTGATGACCGGTATCCTTGAACATCTTGTCCAATTCTGCCTGCATGTTTTCCCAGATTGCATAACCGTAAGGCTTAATAATCATACATCCTCTCACAGCAGAATTCTCTGCTAGATCTGCTTTCATTACCAGATCATTATACCACTGCGAATAATTTTCGCTTCTGCTCGTTAAAACTTTTGCCATTCGATATAGTTTTGGTATAGTATTTGCTACTTTTAGGCTGAATAAAATTCAATACAAAAGTATAAAATTATCTTATATATTCATTATTGGAGGACTTACGATGAAAACCTATTTCAAAATTCTATTAATTTCTGCCCTGTTTGCAACAGGATGTTCGCCTTCATATATGGGAACTTCCCTTTATGATGACGATATTTACTATGACCCAAGCGATGCACCTTTAATTGTGCAAAAAGCTGAAAGCAAACCTGTGATTGCAAAAAAAGACAATCCACTAGCACCTGCTCAAGAAAATCAAACAAAAGTAGTACCAGAAACTAAATCTAGTATTGCTCCTGTTGATGATCGTGATTTTTCTGAAATTCAAAAGCAGTATGCTGCGATTCTTCAAAACGATTCAATTGGCAGTGTAGACACATTGATTTATCAAGCTGAAGAAACGGGTTATTACTATGGTGGTTTCACCGGATCTGAAAACGATCTTGAAGAAGCTGAACGATTAAGAGCAATGTATCCACAAGGATTTGGCTATACCGATGGAAGTGGATACAGTTTAGCCATGTGGTTGGCTGGAGATTCTGATTGGAATGTATATGTTGATGGTGACAAAGTATGGTGGACACCAACCTGGACCAACTATCGCTTTTATAACTCTTACAACTTCCATACTATGAAATATGGCAGCTTCTTTGCCTATGACTATAGTTACAGATATTTTTATCCGAGTTGGGGAGTTAACATTAGTTGGGATCCTTGGTATTGGGATCTGAATTTTGGCTGGAATCATCATTACCCTTATTATGGTGGTTATTACTACCCATATGGTCATTACTATGGATACTATGGTCATCACCATCACCACCACTATGCTGGACATTATGATGGGCACTACGGAAGAAATATATATCATGGAAGAAGAACTGCAACAGGATCTCATGTTGGAACCTCTTCCTACACAACCAACAGAAGTTCTAATGCAAATGTAACAAGAAGAGCAAATGCAAGAACTAATGTTAATAGAACCGGAACAAACAGAACTACGAGTAACAGAACCAGTAATGTGGCAACAAGAAGATCTGCAAATTCATCATCTGCTGCAGATGTAAGAAGAACCAGAGCTGCTTCAAGATACAGTTCTGCAAACCGAAGTGCATACAGTAATCGCTCTAACACTACTAGAAGAACATATAATGGTACAAATCCAAATACAAGAAGAAGTGTAAGTAGCACAACTACTAATTCGAGAACTCGTTACGGTACACAAACAAATAGAACAAGAAGATCTAGCAGCACGTATTCGAATACAACAAGAAGTAGTTCACCAAGCTATAATAAAACAAGAAATGCTACTCGACCTACTTATAACTCTACAAGAGGATCTCGAAACTCGAGCTATTCAAACAGATCTGCAACAAGATCTTCATATTCCAAAGTGAGAAGTAACTCCAGAAGCTCAAACAGGGGAAGCTCTTACCGATCGTCGAGCTCTAAATCCAATTCTTCGCGAAGTAGTACTTACAGATCTTCAAACAGCGGATCAAGATCGTCAGGTAGTTCTGTACGTTCATCAAGTGGTACTTCCAGATCATCATCTGGTGGTTCTCGATCAACATCGGGTGGATCAAGAAAAAGATAAATAGCTAGGGAAATAATCCTCCAGTTTCCCTATACTAGTAATACGACTATAATTTAATTAGTACATATTTTCCCAATATGGGTTCTAATATTAAAACCTAAAATTATGAAACGAATATATATTCTCATCTCATTAATGATCATGGCAGGAGCTACATATGCTCAGACAGCCGATGATGCATTACGCTACTCTAAACAGTATTTTAACGGAACAGCCAGATCTGCTGCAATGGGTGGTGCTTTTGGAGCTTTAGGTGGAGATTTTACAGGCATCGCTATTAATCCCGCAGGATTAGCGGTTTACAGAACTTCAGAATTAACTTTTTCATCAAATCTTAATTTTAATGATACCAAAAGCTTAAACCTACAGGCTAACACAAGTTTGAACGAAGATAAATATTCATTCGGCATTTCGAATATTGGATATGTATCAACTAACAAACCCAGAATAGAGTCAGAAGGAGGTTGGCAGAACTTCAACTTTGCAATTGGATACAACAAACTGAATACTTATAGAAAAAATGCAAGATCAAATGCCCCCGAAGCTCCTACTTCACTATTAGATGTAATGGTGAATAATTCAAATGGCATAAGTCCTAATTCTCTAAATTCATTTCGAGAGTTTTTAGCTTATGACACATATCTAATTGATGTTGTTGAAAATACTAACAATGAATATGAAGCTATAACCAGTGAAATTTTAAATCAAGCACAAACCATTGATGAAAAAGGATATGCTGGTGAATTCCTTTTGGCTTTTGCTGCCAATTACAATCACAAATTATACATTGGGGGTTCATTAGGAATTCAATCCATATACTACAAATCAACCAAAGCATTTTCAGAAAGTATTTTATCATATAGTGATTCTGATTTTAACGATTACACTTTTGAAGAATCATTTAAGTCATCAGGTGTAGGTGCTAATTTTAAACTAGGTGTAATTTACAAGCCAGAACAATGGCTTCGTCTAGGAGCATCTATTCATACGCCTACCTTCTATTCTTTTGATGAAGACTACCATAGTTCAATGGCTTCGAACTTTAATACGGCTGACGAGAATGGTGATTCGAGTTATTACTCCCAATCACCTGAAGGTAAATACTCTTATAAATATCGTACGCCTTTAAAAGCTACCTTTAGTGCAGCTTTGGTTTTGAAGAAAAGATTAATTCTAAGTGCAGATTATGAGCTTATTGATTACTCAAAGGCAAAATTTTATGATGGAGATGATGGTGAAGATTTTAACGGCACTCCTGGAAATCCGGATACCAATGACATTATTAAAGCCAGCTACCAAAATACAGGCAATTTACGAACTGGATTAGAGTTTCGAGCAACACCTAACTTTAGCCTTCGCGCCGGATACGCAAAAATGGGTAATTCATTTAAAGTATCAGGTGTTGATGATGGATTTGATGTATTCTCAGGTGGTTTCGGATTCAGACAAAACAATTTCTTCATGGATTTAGCTTATAGCTATGCTGATGTAGAAAACCAGTTTGTATACTACTCTTATTCTGATCCTAATCCTGATTTCTCCTTCTCTTCAGATCAAATAAAAGAGAATAATAAAAAACATGAAGTAAAAGTAACTTTTGGATTTAAGTTTTAATCCTAACACTACTACAAGATAAAGGTGGCATAAAGCCACCTTTTTTTATGCATAAAAAAAGCTGATACCTATAAGATATCAGCTTTATATATTTTAATTTCGAATGCTTACAAAATCATACCTGCAGCAACAGTTTCGTTGGTTCCTTCATCAATCATGATAAAACTACCAGTAACTCTGTTCTCTTTATATGAATCAACAAATAAAGGTTTAGCAGATTTGAAAGTAATACAAGCAATGTCATTTAATCCTACTTGTTTATCATCAGTAACCTCTTCCAAAGTATTAACATTCACTTTGAACTTTACGTCACGAACCATACATCTTGCTTCATTAGAAGTATGCTTGATGGTGTACTTACCACGAGGCATCATTGCTCGTTCATTCATCCAGCAAATCATTGCTTCAACTTCCTGCTCTACCTTCGGAGCATTCTCAGCAGAAACAATCATATCACCTCTTGATACATCTATATCATCAGCTAAATTTAGTGTAACTGATTGTGGAGGGAATGCCATATCTAATTCTCCATCGAAAGTATCAATTGATTTTACAGTTGTTTCCAATCCCGAAGGCAATACTTTCACCTTATCACCTGGGCGGAAAACCCCACTTGCAACACGACCTGCATAACCTCTGTAGTCATGGTATTCATCAGACTGAGGACGAATTACATATTGTACAGGGAATCTAGCATCTTGATGGTTTCTGTCATCAACAATTTCGATTGTTTCCAAAAGGTTTAATAAAGTCGCCCCCTGGTACCAATCCATATTTTCTGAAGCATCCACAACATTATCACCAAATTTTGCAGAAATTGGAATAAAGCGAACATCCTCAATATTTAATTTCTCAGCAACCTTTTTGTAGTCTTCCTTGATTTTGTTGTATGTCTCTTCAGAGTAATCAACCAAATCCATTTTATTGATACAAACAATAATGTGAGGAATTTGTAAAAGGTTAGCAATATAAGAGTGACGTAAAGTTTGTTCAATTACACCATTTCTTGAATCAACCAAAATTAAAGCTGCATTTGCTGTAGATGCACCAGTTACCATATTTCTGGTATACTGAATGTGACCTGGAGTGTCTGCAATAATAAACTTACGTTTTGGAGTAGCAAAATATCTGTAAGCAACATCAATTGTAATCCCTTGCTCACGCTCTGCTCTTAATCCATCGGTTAACAAGGCTAAGTCAACTTCCTCGTCACCTCTTTTTTGGCTACTAATTTCAATAGCTTCCATTTGATCTTCGAAAATGGCTTTACTATCGTATAATAATCTACCGATAAGAGTACTTTTACCATCATCTACACTACCTGCAGTAGTGAATCGTAAAAGCTCCATATCTAAATATCCTGATGTTTTATCTGACATATCAATTTTTTTAGCTGTTAGCTTTTAGCTCCCAATAACTATCGGGATAGCATTTAGCTTAAACTCTTAACTTATATCTGTTTAGAAATAACCCTCTTTCTTACGATCTTCCATTGCTGCTTCAGAACGCTTGTCATCATGACGAGTTCCACGCTCGGTAGTTCGAGATGCTGCTACTTCCTCAATAATATCTTCCAAACTATTCGCTTCCGATTCTACTGCACCTGTACATGTGGCATCACCAATGGTTCTAAAGCGAACAATTCTTTTTTCAACCGTTTCGGTATCACGCATTGGAATAAAATCAGATACTGACAATAAATTTCCATTACGCACGAATACATCACGTTCGTGAGAGAAGTAAATATTTGGTATTTTAATATTTTCCAGATAGATATATTGCCATACATCCATTTCTGTCCAGTTCGAAATAGGGAATACTCTAAAGTGCTCTCCCATGTGCTTCTTGCCGTTGAACAGGTTCCATAATTCTGGACGTTGGTTTTTAGGGTCCCACTGTCCAAATTCATCACGATGTGAAAAGAAACGCTCTTTTGCTCTGGCTTTTTCTTCGTCACGACGACCTCCACCCATAGCACAGTCTACTTGTAAATCTTCAATTCCGTCAAGAAGAGTAACTGTTTGCAATTTGTTTCTACTTGCATCAAATCCTGTTTCTTCAACTACTTTTCCTTGATCAATTGAATCCTGAACATAGCGAACGATTAAACGAGTTCCTGTTTCATCCATCAACTCATCACGAAACTGAATCGTTTCTGGAAAGTTATGACCTGTATCGATATGCATTAAAGCAAATGGAACTTTTGCTGGTGCAAACGCTTTACGTGCCAAGTGAAACATTACGATGGAATCTTTTCCTCCTGAAAATAACATCACAGGATTTTCAAATTGAGCAGCAACCTCACGAATTACGAAAATAGATTCCGCCTCAAGTTCTCTTAAATGATTAATATTGTATTCCTTCATTCGAAAATAATTTATTTACTTCTCTTCTTACCCAATGGGGTGTGTTCTAAGTCCGTTCAAGTCTCCCTTCACATATTCTCAAGTGTATTTCTACACTTCAAAAAATCTCTACATCAATAATTTCATTAGCAACGGCTTCAATCTATTATTGGGCTATCAAAACAGTTATTTCCTATATGCTTTACCAAGCTTCAGAAAATTAAAGGCAAATGTACATATTATCACTAGATTTTAAAAATCTAATCAATCTATATAATTCACCATCTAAGCAAAAAAAATCCGAGCTTTACAACCCGGATTTTAAAACAATTATAATATTCTTGTTACTCACAATCATCACAAGTTTTAAAACTCTTGTTGTATTGGCTCATCGCTCTATAACTCATACCCATACTAGAAAACCCTCCATCGTGGAACAAATTCTGCATGGTTACTTTCTTCGTTAAATCAGAGAACAAAGTAATACAGAAGTTAGCACACTCTTGAGCATCTGCATTACCCAGAGGAGACATTCTTTCAGAGAAATCAATCAGAGAATCGAATCCTTTTACACCACTACCTGCTGTTGTAACAGTTGGCGACTGAGAAATGGTGTTCACACGAACGCGTTTCTCACGACCATAAATGTAACCGAAACTACGAGCGATAGATTCTAGCATTGCTTTTGCATCTGCCATATCGTTATACTCATACATGGTTCTTTGAGCTGCTGCGTACGAAAGCGCAACTACTGATCCCCATTCGTTAATAGCATCTAACTTTTTAGCCGATTGCAATACTTTATGGAATGATGTTGCTGAAACATCTAAAGTTTTCTTAAGATATTCATAATTTAAGTCATCGTAAGAGTGTCCCTTACGAACATTTGGAGACATACCGATAGAGTGTAAAACGAAATCGACTCTTCCACCCAACACTTCCATTGATTTGGTAAATAATTCATCCAAATCTTTAGGGTTGGTTGCATCGGCAGGAATTACCTCTGCATTGCATTTTTTAGCCAATTCATCAATGGTTCCCATACGAATTGATACAGGTGTGTTGGTCAAGACGATTTCAGCACCTTCTTCTACAGCCAATTCTGCAACTTTCCAGGCAATCGACATTTCATTCAATGCCCCGAAAATAATCCCTTTTTTTCCTTTTAATAAATTATACGACATAACTTGAAATTTTCAATTTTTCAGGCTGTAAAGATAACCATTAATTCTTATAATGATTCTAAACAAGCCTATTAATTAAGACTGAATAAATTCTTTAATTGAAATTTCAAATAAATATCTAACTATCTAACAATACTTTAGCGTTTTCCAAAGCAGCTTTCGTCAGATCTGCTCCACTTAGCATTTTTGCTAGCTCTTCTATACGTTTTGGTTTGTTCAGAAGTACGATATTTGAATAGGTTTCATGCTCATCGTCGGCTTTATAAACCTTGTAATGATATTTTCCTTTTCCAGCTATTTGAGGCAAGTGTGTGATGCTTATTACCTGAATATTTTCAGCCATTTGATTCATCATAGAACCCATTTTATCTGCAATTTCGCCCGACACACCAGTATCAATTTCGTCAAAAACAATAGAAGGTAAAGCAGTTGAAGATGATATTAAATACTTAATACTCAACATTAGTCGAGACAACTCTCCCCCAGAAGCAACACGCTGTACTTCCTCTAAACTACCATTCTTATTGGCACTAAATAAAAAGGTCACTTTATCGGCTCCTAATTGCTGAAATTCTTCGTTATTGATGATTTGTACTTTAAAATTAGCATTAGGAATTCCTAGTAATACAAGTTGATTTACAATTGTTTTTTCAATTTTGGGGATCGCCTTCTTTCTACTATTCGAAAGATTATCAGCAGTTTTCTGCAATTTTATCTTTTGCACAGTCAATTGTTCCTTCAAATCTTCAATTAATTCATCACTCGACTCAATTTTCCCAACTTTTTCTTCTAACTCTTCACGAATTTGAATCAATTCCTCGACAGAATCGACACGATGCTTTTGTTGCAAAGAGTAAATCGTATCCAAACGTTGATTTAAAAAATCGATTCTTCCATTATCGAATTCCACCAATTCATTACTTCTGTCTAACTCTTGAGACAGATCTTGCAACTCTATTAGTGAACTGTCCAAACGTTCAAAATAAGAATCTGCATCAGCAAATACTCCTTGAATTTTAGAAATTGCACTTCTGGCTTCTTTTATTTGAGAAATTACAGATGATTCGCCTTCCGACAAAAATCCATATGCCTGATACAGTCCTGATTTAATTTCCTCGGCATGATTTAGAGTTTCTAACTCCTCCTCCATATCTTTCTGTTCCCCTTCAACCAGATTGGCTTCGTTAAGCTGCTCCAATTGAAACTGAAAATAATCCAAATCAGATTTTTCCTTAGCGGCTATTTCTTCCTGATTTTTTAACTCTTTTCTTAAATCTTGATATTTCTTGAAGGATAGTTGATATTTTGCAAGTAAAGCTGCATTCTGGGCATAAGTATCAACAATACCAACTTGATATTCGAAACTTCCCAAAACAAGATTTTGGTTTTGGCTATGTATATCCACCAAACATACACCAAGCTCTTTTAATGTTTTTAAGTTTACAGGAGTATCATTTACGAAAGCACGCGTTTTTCCACTAGGCAAAATTTCACGACGAATAATGGCCTCCTTTTCATAGTCCAATTCATTCTTTTCGAAAAACTCCTGCAAATTATACTTTTCAATTGAGAATGAACATTCAATAATACACTTCTTCTCTTTATCCTTTAGCACACTTCCTTCTGATCTCTGACCTAAAACCAAAGATAAAGCTCCTAGTAAAATTGATTTACCAGATCCAGTCTCTCCTGTTATAACAGAAAATCCATCCGAAAAATCGATTTCCAACTGATTAATTAAAGCAAAATTCTGTATAGATATTGATTGAAGCATAATCTCAAACTAAAATTATTATTTGCAACAAAAATAAGGATTAGAGAAAAACTAAGTCAAAATCCTCGCCTATTTTTGTCCTATAATTTTTTTGTACTTTTTGATATTTGCCGGATCTATTTCACTAAGAATATTATAGACCCTTTTTTTCTCATCAGTAAATGATTCACTAAAGATATTTACCAATTCGTCAGCCTTAGCATCGAAAAATATAGTAAGAATAAAGGCTCCTGGCTTCGCACGATATGCTTTTTGCATCAATCGTAAACTTTCGGCAATTTCAGCTCTTGCTTCCGTCAAGTGATCTGCCATTCGATCTAATCCCAACCTGTGATATCGATACAAACATTCACGAACTGGACTATATGCATTGTTAAGAATATTTTCGATTAACCAATACCTATTATCTCGACTTTCATATGCTTTCCAACCCGTAGTATTTGAATTCTGCATTTTACTCACGATTGTTTCAGCTTTAGCAAAATAAGGTGCTCCACCATCCATCGCAAAAGTATCATAATCCAACCCTAATATAAGGTAGGCATAATAAGCCAAAAGCCCAGTTAATTCCGATGGAGTAACTGTTTCGTTAAAATCTAAAGATTGATACTCAACATATTTAAACTGAACATCGTCATCTTTAAAATTTAGCATCACCGTATTATAAGAGGAGTTATAAACAGGTCTGCTTGCCTGGACTTGTAGACTTCCACGAAATTCATCTGCCGAAATTTGTTCCGTAAGATTAAACATGAAAGTACATTCAATTCTCTCATCGTAGCTGTACACATGGTTTGTCCATTTACGAGCATTCATAAACTCGTTAATGGCAGTTTGCATGGTCCTAAATACTTGCTTATTGGTACCTTGAATTTTCTGACTAACCACTTGAACATTGCATCTGAATTCTTGCGAAAACAAAGGAATTGAAAACAATGTTATAAATAATACTAGAAAGAATTTACGCATAATAATAAATCAAAAGTTCACAGCTAAAGTTAAAAATTATAACGAAACAGATGCCAACTTATTTCTCATAAAAATGAATTAATTCTTCTACGATATCTTTCGCAACTTCTGTCTTAGGTTTCAATTCGAATTTTTTAGCTGAACCTTCATTATCGATAATCGAGATTTTATTGGTATCATGCTGAAAGCCTGCTCCTGAATCATTCAAAGAATTAAGCACAATAAAATCCAGATTTTTCTTTTCTAGTTTTAATTTTGCATTAAATTCCTCATCATTAGTTTCAAGTGCAAAACCAACAAGAAATTGATTTTTAGCTTTGATTTTTCCTAAAGATGCTGCAATATCTTTGGTAGGTGTTAATTCGATAGAGTAATTCTCTTTTCCACGCTTTACTTTTCTATCTTCGGGATTTAAAGGAGTAAAATCGGCTACAGCTGCCGTCATAATCCCACCATTACAGTTAGGGTAATTATCGATAGATGCCTGATACATCTCTTGCGCAGTTACAACATCAACTCTATTGATATTTGGATGCTTTGTTTTTAAAGCTGTTGGCCCACTCACCAAAACGACATTTGCCCCATTTTCAGCTAATTCTTCAGCAATGGCAAATCCCATTTTTCCTGATGAAAAATTACCAATAAATCTAACTGGATCAATTTTTTCGTAAGTAGGCCCTGTAGTGATCAATATTTTTTTATCACTTAACTTTTTTTTTTATCCTCAAAGAATTGGCTTAATTTCTGAGCAATTATCTCCGGCTCTTCCATTCTTCCTTTTCCGTACAATCCACTTGCTAATTCGCCACTCGATGGCTCTATAAATGTATCGCCATATGATCTAAGTATATCCATATTGCGAAGCGTTGCAGGATGTTTAAACATATCCAAATCCATCGCTGGAGCGTGTACAACGGGACATTTTGCCGACAAGTAAGTTGTAAGAAGTAAGTTATCACAAATACCGTGTGCCATTTTGGCCATAGTATTTGCGGTAGTTGGTGCAATAATCATCACATCTGCCCAAATCCCCAGATCAACATGACTATTCCAAGAACCATCATCATGCTTAAAAAAATCAGACAATACTGTATTCTTAGATAAAGTAGCCATAGTTACTGGTGAGATGAACTCCTTCGCATATGGAGTCATGATAACCTTAACATTAGCACCTTCTTTTACTAGCAAACGAACCAAAGAGGCTGCTTTATATGCTGCAATGCTAGCAGTAATACCTAAAATTATATTCTTATCCTTTAACATAAACTATTTCTAAAAAATAAAAAGTTCCCTTTTTATTCAAAAGGGAACTTGACCATTATTTACTAATTAGTCTTCTGATTTTTGTTCTTTAGAAGGATTTCTATAATAGATTTCTCCATTAATGAATTCCTCAACCGCAATCAATGTAGGTTTTGGTAATCTCTCATAGTATTTCGAGATTTCAATTTGTTCACGGTTTTCAAACACCTCTTCCAAGTTATCTGTATAAGAAGCAAATTCTTGCAATTTCTTATTCAGCTCACTTTTCAGCTCAACAGCAATCTGGTTTGATCTTTTAGCCATGATCATTACAGATTCATAAACATTACCCACTTCTTTGCTCAATTCGTTCATATTGCGAGTAACTGTAGAACTTGCTGCATTTGTTTTTTTATAATCCATACTGTGTAAGAATTAGATCTATTTTAATTATTTATATTAAACTTACTTAAATATGCTTCGATATCCTCTAGCATTTTTTCAGCACGCTTCATGTGCTTACTTTCAGGGTATTCATCAACAAATGCATAATATTCTTCTTTTGCATTGTTGTATCTTTCTCTTTGTTTCGAAGGTATACTCTTAAAAGCCAACTGATGCTTTGATTCTAAAAGCATAAACATTAAATCTTCTCTGTGTGACGAACCAGGGTAGTCTTTAATACTATTTTGAAGTGCAATAATTGCCGAAGGATATCTCTCTCTATCGTAATAATTTCTTGCACTCAAATAAGACTTATAAACCAATTTATCCTGCATTTCATCTATATATTCGTTACACTTAGGAATTCTGGTTGAGTTTGGATATCGGTTAATATACAACTGAAATGCATCAATAGCATCTTGCGTTGGTGTTTGATCCAATCTCGGTTTTGGCGATTCTAAATAGTAACAATATGCACTCATATATAAGCACTCCTCTGAATATGGACTATCAGGAAATGTTTTCAAAAAGTTTCTAAAAAAATATCCAGCACCAATATAATCTCCCTGCCCATAAGAGCAATAAGAAATGTAATAACTTATGGTTTCTGCTTTACTTGTTCCTCTATAAATAGGAAGCAATTCTTCAAACAAAGTGGCTGCTTTTGCATAATCTTCCGAACTGTAATATTCAACAGCTTTTTTGTATTTCAGAGAGTTATCGGAACTTTTCAGTAACTTTTGATACTCGCTACATCCTCCTAAAACGAAGGCGAAAAGCACGAACAGTAAGACAATTTTTCTCATAGGCCTTGCTACTATATTTTTTTGCATTTTGCAAAGATAAAGTTTTCATATGAAATATAGCACACTTTCTCGTGTATATTATACAATTCTTTATAATTTATTGGTTTGAACCCAAAAAAGATTACTTTTGCACAGTTACAAAGAAAATAACTCAAAAAAGCATAAATCGTGGATATTTTTGACAAAATTAAAACCCAAAAAGGGAATATCGGGCAATACGCAAAACAAGCTCATGGATATTTTGCTTTCCCTAAATTGGAAGGTGAAATTAACTCAAGAATGAAGTTTCGTGGGAAAGAGGTGTTAACATGGAGTTTGAACAACTATATTGGTTTGGCAAATCACCCGGAAATTAGAAAAGCTGATGCAGAAGCAGCTGAAAAATGGGGATTAGCATACCCAATGGGTGCTCGTATGATGTCGGGACAAACAAGCCTCCACGAAGAACTAGAATCAAAACTTGCTGAATTCGTAGGAAAACCAGATGCTTTCCTTTTGAACTTTGGATACCAAGGAATGGTTTCTATTATCGATGCTCTTGTTGGTCGTCACGATGTAATTGTTTACGATTCAGAATCTCACGCTTGTATCATGGACGGTCTTAGACTTCACCCTGGGAAGCGTTTCGTTTATCCTCACAACGATATGGATAATCTTCGTAAAGAACTAGAACGCGCAACCAAATGGGTTGAAAAAACTGGTGGTGGTATTCTTGTTATTACCGAAGGTGTTTTCGGTATGGCAGGTGACCTAGGTAAATTGGATGAAATCTGTGCAATGAAAGATGATTTCAATTTCCGTTTATTGGTTGATGACGCTCATGGATTCGGTGTAATGGGTAAAAATGGAGCTGGTGCTATTGAACACTTTGGTGTTGAAGACAAAGTTGATCTTCACTTTAGTACTTTCGCAAAAGCTATGGCTGGTATCGGTGCATTCATCGCATGTGATGAAGAAGTTGGTACTTACCTAAGATACACTATGAGATCTCAAATTTTTGCTAAATCTCTTCCAATGCCTATCGTTGAAGGTTCATTGAAGCGTTTGGATATGTTGAAAACAATGCCAGAACTTCGTGAAAAACTTTGGTCTGTTGCAAATACTCTTCAAACTGGTTTAAAAGATGCTGGTTTGGATATTGGTGTAACTGAATCTCCTGTAACTCCAGTTTATCTTTCTGGTAGTGTAGCAGAAGGAACTCAGGTTACTATGGACTTAAGAGAAAATTATAACATTTTCTGTTCTATCGTAGTTTACCCAGTAATTCCAAAAGGACAGTTATTGCTTCGTTTGATTCCAACCGCAATGCACTCTCTTGAAGATGTTGAGTACACAGTTAACGCATTTAAAGATGTTGCTCAGAAATTGAAAGACGGAAAATATAGTAAAGATAAATTTGCTGATGTATTCAAGCAGTAATCTTACTATTACTATGATATTAAAAACGACATTCGAAAGGATGTCGTTTTTTTTTATCAATAATATTCCTTTATACTTTTTAAGGCAAAATGCACCGCCACTAATCAGGGATAAACTTCCCCAGCAACGAGGGGTTAGCATCCCCTCGACCGAGCAAGAGTCCTCCCCTCGAGCGAACGAGTAACATCCCCTGGAGTGAGGGGAAGCCTTCCCCCACAATAAGAAGTCTCAATACAATAAAAAAGCCCAACTCTTACAAGTCAGGCTTTACTATATTTTTAAAATAAACTTACTCTCTTTCAGCTAAAAATCTCTCAGCATCCATAGCAGCCATACACCCAGATCCTGCTGATGTAATAGCCTGACGATAATGAGGATCTTTTAAATCTCCGGAAGCAAATACACCAGGAACATTTGTTTTGGTTGAATCTGGCTCTGTGATTACATATCCCTGATCATCTGTCTTTAGGTAATCAGCAAATACTTTTGAGTTTGGTGTGTGACCAATTGCAACGAAGAACCCATCAATTTTGATATCCACTTCTGCTTCATCAGCCTCTCCCATTCTCTTGATAAGCTTGGCTCCTTCTACAACTCCATCGCCATATAATTCTTTAGTATTGTGCTCAAATAAAACCTCGATATTCTCTGTTTTAAAAACACGATCTTGCATGGCTTTTGAAGCTCTTAAAAATGGCTTACGAACAATTAAATATACCTTATTACACAAGCCAGCAAGATAGGTAGCCTCCTCGGCAGCAGTATCGCCACCTCCAACTACAGCTACATCTTTTCCTCTGTAAAAAAAGCCATCACAGGTAGCACAAGCCGAAACACCAGAACCCATGTACTTTTCTTCAGTTGGGAAACCAAGATATCTTGCAGTTGCTCCCGTTGCCAAGATAACCGACTCCGCTTCAATCACCTTTTTCTCATCAACTACAACTTTGTGTGGATATACCGAAAAATCAACAGCCGTAACCAAGCCCCAACGACAATCTGTACCAAAGCGTTCTGCCTGCTTTTTTAAATCTGCCATCATATCAGGTCCTGTTACTCCTTGAGGATAACCAGGGAAATTATCTACTTCGGTAGTAGTTGTTAACTGACCACCTGGTTGAAGACCTTCAATCACAACAGGATTTAAATTTGCTCTAGCAGCATAAATTGCCGCAGTATAACCAGCTGGTCCAGAACCAACGATTAAACATTTAACTTTCTCAACATCACCTTCAGGGACAACAGGTGATTTTTCGTTTAGGTTCATTGATTTAAATTCCATGTATGTTTACCTATTCTGTTTCTAAATAATAATTGGACAAACAAATCTACAAAAATATCCAGATAATTAACTGTATTCATCAATAGAAAGATTAAATCAATGAATCAATTTTATCTAATGATCATAGTCGTTTGTTTAATCAATCAGAAAAACACGAGATTAGCGATCAAGAGTTTACAAAAGGGCAAAAAAATACCCCCTGAATATCTTCAGGGGGCCATAAAAACTCAATAATTAAATAGTCATTAGGCTTTTGGCTCTACTACTAAAAGTAAATCACCTTTAGCAACAGAATCGCCAGAGTCACATTTAATTTCTTTTACAATACCTTCAGCTTTAGCATCAAGATTATTCATCATCTTCATCGCTTCAAGTACTACTAATGTATCTCCTACTTTAACTTCATCGCCAACTTTAACTTTGCACTCAACAATCATACCTGGGATTGGTGCAACAACACTACCTGTAGCAGTTTCGTCAGCGGCAGATTCTTTTTTCTTACGACCTTTGAATTGAGGTGCTGCAGGACCGTTAGGGTCATTAATTTCAACAGTAAATGTTTCGCCATCAACTGTAACCTCAAGCTCACGACCAGCTCCTTTTCCTTTGGAAGTCAATTCTCCAGAAAGTGCTTTTCTAATCAACTCTTGCTCTTTCTCAACTTCAGCCATGGTTTTAGCTTTTACATCAGCTGGAACTTCTTCCATACCATACTTCCATTTCAAGAAACGCTTACCAGTTACTGGGTAAAGTGCGCATAATACTTCGTCATCGATATCTTTTGCAAGATCACCAAACTCAGCTTTAACATCTTCCATTTCCGGCTCAAGAATAGATCCAGGACGAGCTGTAATTGGCTCTTCACCTCTTGGGTAATCCTTCAATGCTTTCTTCTGTACCTCAGGATCGATTGGATGAGTTGTTTTACCATACAATCCGTAGCAAAGGTCTTTTACCTCTTTAGTAATCTGTGCATATTCTCCTTCGTAAGAATCGAACAATACATTATTTACTGTCTGTACACCAACAATCTGAGATGTAGGAGTAACCAATGGAATATTACCTAGTTGCTTACGTACTTTAGGAAGCAAACGGAATACTTCAGGAAGTTTATCCAATGCATCCATAGCTTTCAACTGGTTCACCAAGTTAGAAAGCATTCCTCCTGGAGTTTGGTGCAACAATACGTTGATATCAGTTGTAGCATACTTAGGATTGTTATCTAAGTGCTTATATTTAGGGATGTATTTCTCCATCTCTTCAGCAATAGCATTAATCTTGTTAATGTCCATTCCTGAATCACGGTTAGTTCCCAATAACGACATGATCAATGGCTCAACAGCAGCATGAGAAGTACGGTAAGCATAAGGTCCGATACAAGTATCAACGATATCTACACCTGCTTCAATTGCTTTGAAAATAGCCAAGTCACCCATACCCGAAGTAAAGTGAGTGTGCAAGTTAATTGGTGTATCAGTGAATTTCTTGATTTCACGTACCAAGTTGTAAATATCGTAAGGAGCAACCAAACCAGCCATATCCTTAATACAAACAGAATCAACACCAAACTCAATCAAATCTTTTACTTTGTTGATGTAGTATTCCATGTTGTATACTTCACCACCTAAACGAGGTTGGTTCAAAGTATAACACACAACACCTTGTAAGTGCTTCTTGTTATCCTTAATAACTTTAGCTGCAGTTTCGAAGTTTCTGAAATCATTCAAAGCATCGAAACAACGGAAAATATCCATACCGTTATCAATAGAACGCTGAACGAAAGCTCTTACTACATCATCAGCATAGTTACGGTATCCTACTACATTCTGCCCACGAAGAAGCATTGAAAATGGAGTTTTAGGCATGTGCTTTTTCAACACTCTTAAACGCTCCCATGGATCTTCACCTAAGAAACGGTGCATAGTATCGAAAGTTGCACCTCCCCATGTTTCAACAGCATTATAGCCTGCATCATCGATCATTTCTGCAACTGGCAGCATATCTTCTGTACGACCACGAGTTGCGAAAAGCGACTGGTGTCCGTCACGTAAACTTACATCATTAATTTTAATTGGATTCTCTGCCTTTGGACGATCTTTGTCAAAGTTCAGTTGGGCCATTTCTAAAACCCCGTGTTTATCGAATGTCATCTTTTTATCTTTTTTTGAATTAATACTTTTCCCAATGCATCAGGAAAATAAATTATGCACTTCGTAGACTTCGACCACGAAGTTGTACTACCTTACGTTTGGTCATCATCATTTTAATGCCAGTACGTGACCAAGAACTACTATTTGAATTTTCAACCTTCAATGCTTCAGCTTTTTCTTGCTCAACATAGTGAGCAACTGCTATAGCCACTGCTTTTTTAATCTTCTCTTCTCGTGTCATAATTATTTGGTATTAATAATTAACTTTTTAAAATCTTTCTTACAATGGAATATTTCCGTGTTTCTTAGCTGGTAATACCTCTGCTTTAGTCTTCATTGCATTTAATGCGTCAATCAAACGAGCACGAGTTTCGCTAGGAAGGATTACATCATCAATGTATCCGCGCTGAGCTGCCAAGTAAGGAACGTTAAATGCGTCTTCGTATTCCTTAATCTTCTCATCAGTCTTAGCTTGCTTATCGTCAGCAGCAGCAATTTCTTTCTTGTAAGATGAGATAACCTCTACAGCACCCTTAGCACCCATTACCGCAATTTCAGCAGTTGGCCAAGCAAATACCATATCAGCTCCTAATGGCTTAGAACACATTGCCAGGTAAGCTCCACCGTAATCCTTACGTGTTACAACAGTAAACTTAGGTACAGTAGCTTCAGCATAACTCCAAAGTAACTTTGCACCGTGGCGGATAATACCACCTAGCTCTTGCTGTACTCCAGGAAGGTATCCAGGAACGTCAACAAATGTTACCATTGGTATATTGAAAGCATCACAAGTACGTACGAAACGAGAAATCTTATCAGATGCATCGATATCTAAACAACCTGCCTGAATTAATGGCTGGTTTGCGATGATACCAACTGATTGGTTATCTAAACGACCAAAACCGATAATTGCATTTTCTGCATAATGCTCGTGTACTTCGTAGAATTCTCCCTGGTCAAGTACCGATTCAATAACAGCCTTCATATCGTAAGGTGTTTTTGCATCATCAGGAATCATTGTATCCAATTCTTCACAAATACGCTGAGGATCGTCACCCATTGCCAACTGTGGAGTTTCTTCCAAGTTATTGTTTGGCAAGTAGCTTAACAAATCGCGAATTGCTTCAATTGTTTCTTCATCAGTATCGCAAGCGAAGTGAGCATTACCACTCTTAGCGTTGTGGGCCATAGCTCCACCCAACTCTTCGAAAGTAGTCTCTTCACCTGTAACTGTTTTAATTACGTATGGAGATGTAATAAACATGTGACTCTGTTTTTTAACCATGTAAACAAAGTCAGTCATAGCTGGAGAATATACTGCACCACCAGCACAAGGACCCATAATTGCAGAAATCTGTGGAACCACACCCGATGCTCTTGAATTACGCATAAAAATTTCACCGTAACCTTTCAATGCATCAACACCTTCTTCAACACGTGCTCCACCAGAATCATTCAATCCTACAACAGGTGCTCCAGCGCTAACAGCCAAATCCATTACTTTACAGATTTTTGCAGCGTGCATTTCACCTAAAGATCCTCCTCTTGAAGTAAAATCTTGAGAATAAGCAAATACTGTTCTACCATTTACTAACCCATGACCGATAATAACGCCATCAGCTGGAATTTCAGTATTTTCGAAGCCAAAGTTTGTACAACGGTGTTCCACAAACATATCCAATTCTCTAAAACTTCCCTCATCAAAAAGCAAGTCTATTCTCTCTCGTGCGGAAAGCTTACCTTTGTCGTGCTGCTTGGCAACACGAGCTTCCCCGCCCATCATTTTAACTTCTTCTCTTTTTTTCTTTAAGAGATCTAACTTTTCAGATACCTTCATCTTTAATATTTATTTTCAAGTAATTTGCTAAGAAAATCTCAAGGAATTTCTATAATATACTTCAATTGCTATTCAATTCTTCTTTTAATTCTTATCCTTTTAATTAAGCAGTTAATCTTTACATCAATTAATAAAGTCTGTATTTAAACCGCAACCCTCTTTAAAGAATTATTTCAATATTGATGGACGAATATAAATACTTTCATTGTAGATAAGAAACTGTTTAAAAACAGCACTTTCCAGCGTAAACGTTTGAATATCAAACCTAGCTAAAAATCACTTCTTATATCAATCTGTTTTCCAGATTATTAATCACAATTAGTTGTTCTTTTCGAATTTTGTCAAAAAATCGCCAGAAATATTGTACAACATATAAAGAGCAAGTTTTAAAATGTCAAAAGCTATCAAACGAAAACCCAACAACGTTTTCTACGAAGCAAAAATGCATATTAATAAACTATCTATCAATAGGTATAATTACCCAATCGCTTCAAAATACTAATGATTTCTTTATACATATCAACATCATTCTTTTATGCATTTCAAGCCATTTAAATGAAAAAGAAATTTTATTAGTTTAATTGATTTATGATTAGCGAGAAGGATACTCTTGGTTCAGAGAATAAGTATCCGGAAATCCTTATAATTCACAGTGTAGTTATAAGGAATTATTTCTTTAATATGAAACGATCTTTTACTATTTCATGCACAATTAATCTATTTCAGGAAACTTTTTGTCGGATGATTTTCATAAACTATATTTGTCATTCTATTCGGGGCGTAGCTCAGCCAGGTTAGAGTACACGTCTGGGGGACATTGCGCTATAAACACACAATCTCTCGGTATAGCCTGTAAACATGGGGTTTCTAAAATTTGAAATTTCTTTGTTTTCTGCTTGGGAGCCACAAAAGTGATATACATTTTCTTCGAAAAACAAAAAGCTGCCACGAAAATCGCAGCAGCTTTAAGCACCCTAAAATTACTTGGCTTTAAGTCACGTTAACCATTTGGTAATGATCCAAAGAGTATTCATCAGCCTCATCTGTTCCAAAGAAAGCATAAATGTGAGTTGCTCCCGGATCCACCGGAAGTCTAATCTCTGCAGATTGACCAGAATGACCACATGGAAGAACTATTAGAAAGACACAATATTAAATCCACAAGCCAGATTCCAGGCTGTATAAAAAAAGGGTTAGACCATATGCCTAACCCTTATTATTTCATTTACAGCCCTTGTGGGATAATGTCCTTATTGGAATAATCAACTAAATAAAAGCAACTAATTTGCCAAGTGTTTATAAAATTCCTTAGGAATTGTTTGTTTAGCAATACCAGGACCTTCCCACTCAACCACCAAATCAATATTATCTGAACATTGATAGAAACCCATTTGTATTTGATGCAATCCCTTCTTCAATTGTAATTGTGCCTGTTGACCAAAAGTAACTGTTTTTCGTCCATCACTTTCAAACAGTTCCTCACCATTAATGCTCAACTTACATCCATCATTCGACGACATATAAAAAGTATACTCTCCCGATTTTGGGATGTCAATCAGGCCTTTAAAATCGAGTCCTATCCATTCTTTTCTCGAGCAAACATCCAAAGTGGGAACTGAAACAACTCCTGTTTTCACAGGCTCATCCAATTCATAATCGTAAACAGAACGGTAAATTCCTTCGAAATAAGAGTATTGTAACCCTTTTTCGATCTTCTTTGCATGATAGTTTCCCGAGTTTTGCTTTGTTAATCTTCGCTTTACCACAATTCCGGGTTCACAGCCTTCTTTGTAGGTTCTGAAACTCAAATTTGAACTTTTACCGATTTTAAATGCTTTCTTAAATTGTTGACTTTGTTTATTAGGTTCTGATCCATCAAGGGTATAGTAGATTTCAGCTTCAGGATCATTACATCTTATATCTACCAAAAATTTTTCAATAAACACATCTGATGATTCTGTCAGGTAAGCAATTGGTGAAGCATTAAACTCAACATTCAAATCAATATTTGTGCCCCAAGCTTTATTAGGTGTATCCCCCATTTCCAATACCAAACTTCCTCCTTTTAGAATATCTGCATGTGATAAAGAACTTAAATTCAAATCTTTTCCATTCAGCATCGCTGATTGTATATATTTATTTTCATTACTGTTATGATTTGCAATAAGTGTAAAAGTTTTTCCATTGTCCAAATGGATTTTCACTTTAGAAAATATCGGCGAACCAATGGCATATACAGATTTACCCGGACAATCGGAATAAAAGCCCATTGCACTTAATACATACCATGCCGACATTTGACCACAATCTTCGTTTCCACACAAGCCATCAGGTGTATCCTGGTATTGTGTAGCCATTATTTCACGAACCATTGCTTGCGTTTTCCAAGCAGCTTCTGCATAGTTGTATAAATATGCCATATGATGACTTGGTTCATTTCCGTGAGCATACTGACCAATTAGACCACTTACATCCGTATCATCACCAAGTTCGTGCTCCATTTCAGTTGCAAATAATTTATCAAGCCAATGTTCCAGCTCTTTTTTATCTCCCAACAAACTGATTACCCCTGGAATATCATGCGGAACAAACAGGCTATATTGAAAGGAGTTTCCTTCAGTATAATTGTATCCAACTGCTGTAGGATCAAAATTGGGAACCCATTTGTGCCCATCGGTTTTCCCACGCATAAACCCAACTTCAGGATCATAAATGTTACGATAGTTAGAGGCCCTGTTCATATAATAAGAATATCTTTCGGCCTTGCCTAAGGCTTTTGCCACTTGTGCTATACACCAGTCGTTATAGGCATATTCCAATGTTTTGGATACGGCCTGACTGCTTTTATTGGAAGGTACATATCCTAAGGTTCGATAGGCTTTTAATCCTCTTTTATCGAGCATCGCAGTTCGCTCCATTTCGGTGAAAGCATCCTCCAAACTAAAATTTGTAATTCCTTTTGCATGTGCATCTGCAATTAACGAAACAGCATGATAACCAATCATACAACGAGTATCGTTCGAAGCCAACTCCCACATTGGATATTCTCCAAACTCCTTACTCTTTTGAACCAAACATTGTGCAAATTCACCAGATCTATCTGGCTCAATAATGGTTAACAATGGATGTAATGCTCTAAAAGTATCCCACAAAGAGAAAACAGTATAGTTGGTAAAACCTTTGGCCGTATGCACTTTTCCGTCCATTCCTCTGTACTTTCCATCTACGTCTTGCGAAATATTTGGGCTTAGTAAAGAGTGGTACAAAGCTGTGTAAAAAATGCGTTTTTCCTGCACACTTCCACCTTCAACCTCTATTTTGCCCAAGCTTTTTTTCCAAATCGCTTTCGCTGATTTTCTTGCCTTATCGAAGTTTACTTCTTCCGATTCTTTCTCCAGATTTTTAAGTGCACCCTCTGCACTTACATTCGATAAAGCAACCTTCAGCTCAATAGCCTCTCCTTTTTCTACATCGAAAAATACCAAAGACTGCAATTGAGTTCCTTTGATTTGCTCAGCACTTTCCTTTTTTTGCTTTGCGTTAAACAATTCAACGAGTTGAAAAGCCTTGGAGAATTCGATAGCAAAAAACAGTTGCTGATCACCTGCCCAATATTTAGATCTTCTTTTTCCAACAATTCGCTTTTCGCCTATGAGTTTTATTTCAGAATCAATAACAGGATCACGATGAATTAAATCGAGCAATATTTTTCCTTCTCCTTCCTCATCAAAAGTGTATTTATGGTATCCAACTCTGTTCCCTGCAGTCAACTCAACTTTTACCTTGTAATCATCCAAATAAACAGAATAATAGCCAGGTTCCGCACTCTCCGAGTCATGAGAAAAACGTGAACGGTAGCCTGCATCCGGATTTTTACTTGTTCCTGAATTCAAATTGACCTTACCTGTTATAGGTAATAATAGAACATCTCCATAATCGGAAACCCCTGTTCCTGATAGGTGAGTGTGGCTAAATCCGATAATAGAAGAATCGGAATAATGATAACCACCGCAACCATCCCAAGATTCGTCGTTTCGAGTATCAGGGCTTAGTTGCACCATTCCAAATGGAACCTGTGCACCAGGATATGTGTGACCATGAGCACCTGTTCCGATAAAAGGATCAACATACTGCGTATAATCCTTTTTTGTATCACACGAATACAAGATCATACTTAAGACTAAAATCGATATAAAATTTCTCATTATTGTGGTCCAAATTATTAATTGTAACTAAATTTTATCAAGACACCTCTTAAAGTTAAATATATATCCCTAAACATTTTTTATTAAAGTATATATAAAGAAAGGTTCCAGCGCAATATTACTGACTGGAACCTTAGGCTTGTTTAGTAGATCTTCTAATTCGAATTATTCAGCAGTACCAAATAATTCCAATTCGCCAATCATTATTCTTTTGTTATCGCCCTCTTCAATTTCGGCAGTCATTGAGATTCTATGGTAAGAGTAATACTCTGAATTGGTGAAAGTAAACTCTTTTCTTTCTTCGAAAGCTACTATTCCTGTTTCTGATACAGAGGTAATTTCAGACCAGTTTTCTCCATCATTCGAACCTTCTAATACAAAAGTATCAGGAGTAAATACATAATCGATGCCTAAAATATTAGCCGTTGCTATAATTGCTACTTTAGTAACATTGTGTTTAGCTTCTGTTGCGAAAGTAAACCAAGTATTGTCGTTCATATTAAAAAATGCAGTTCCTGCATCATTATCAAAAGCAAAGCTTGGTAATCCCCAATCGAAAAAGTCAAAACCTTCCTCTTGCCAAGTAGCTGTAGAATTATCAGTAATATCAACAGTTTCTGAAGAAGAACCAGAATTTCCACCTTCTTTGGTTCCCATTAGCTCTAATTCTGCTAACTGAAAAATTCCCCCTTGGTCGGTATTTTCAAAATCGAATTTATAATATTTGTACTCTTTGTTATTATTAAAAGCAAAAGCTTTGGTCTGATGTCTTTCTTCAAAAGAAACATCTTCTCTAATATCTAAAACATCCCAGTTTTCGCCATCGTTACTAGCCGAAAGAGTTACTTTTTTAGGATCTCTGCCTGGAGCATCATCAGCAGATGTTAAAGTATATGATGAAACAACAGAAGAAGTTTCGCTCTCCAAACGCACCCATGTATTATCAGTAAAAATCAAAAATTTAGAAGCAATGTTATTATCAATGATATTTCCTATTTCTTCACCTGAAGGAGAATCAAACTCAGTATCTCTAATAGCTGTAAAACCTGTATCTGTAACATCAATTAGATCGGCTACAGGCTCCTGATTAGTATATTCAGGCTTTTCTCTAGCCTCTCTCATTTCTTTTAGATCTGCATCTATTTCAGAAATTTTCCCGGAAGCAATATCCGCCTGATACTCGTTCCACAATGCGCTTACCGAAGCATCTGCTCCCAATACCGTTTTAATTGCTTCCTCCCACGACCATGGGTTGATATTTTTTGCAGTAGCATTAAACTTGTAAATGAACTTAGGATCTTTTGAATGCAACCAGTCAATAAAGAAAGCGGAAGTATTGTAACCATCATTCCAGTTTCCACCTGCTTTACGCTTGCTTACAGGAGTAAATCCTACAACATAGCGAACGTAATCAGCTAAACCTTCAATAAAACCATAAAAATCAGTTCCCGACTCATATCCTCCAGCTCCCTGAGGTTCATATTGATACCCATGAGTAATTTCATGAATTAATACTCCTTCGATTTCTCTAATCAATTCTTCATCGCTTAAACCTTGATTTTTCTTTTGAACCAAATAGCTTGAGCTAAAATCGATCTTGATATGTGGAGCAGATCCTCCTTTAGCCGAAATGGTTTCTGAATCTTTTACTGTATAGGTAATATTAGAAACCTGATTAACATCATTAGCTAACAAGAACATTTCGAAACATACTTTTAAACAGGCATGTTTAATAAAATCTTGCTCGTTAGGAATTAACTCTTTATACAATGCACCATTTTCATTAATGGTTTGATTTGTAAAATGAATGGTTGGAAAAGCGAAGTTATCCCATCCAGCATCATCTGTTACTGTAATAAAATCAACAACTTCTTTAACATTCTCACCATACTCATTACTAATTTTTAAGCTTGCTTTAAAAGATCCTAATTCCTTATAGGTAACAATAGGATTCTCTTCGGTACTGGTAGCAGGAGAACCTCCCTCGAAAGTCCACTCAATGTTATTTGCATAAACCGATGAGTTGGTAAACTGTACCGCATCTCCAGGAAAGACAATTTGCTTATCGGATACAAACTTGGCTTCTACATTGGCCTCAACTTTATCAAGTTGAAACGATTCTTCTTTATCGCAACTGCTTAAAATTGCTAGTAATGCAATAAAGAAAACACTTACTAATTTCCTCATAATTAAAATTGTTTAGGGTTATTTATTTTTGCAATCAAAATTGATAATTATTATTTATTCGCATTTAAATACGCTTGATACTCATCCCATAACGATTGAGTAGATTGATCAAAGATTTTATTGGTAGCTGCATCCCAAGACCAAGGAATAATAGTTTTTGCTGTTTGGTTCATTTTGTATACAAAATCAGGATCTTTTGTATGTAACCAATCGATGAAAAAAGCTGATGTTTTGTAACCATCATTCCAATGTCCACCAACTTTTCTGTACTCGTAGCTGAAATATCCTGCTTTTAATCGAACATAGTCAGCTATTCCTTCTAAAAAACCGAAAAAATCAGATCCTCCAGCATAAGCTCCTGCTCCTTTTGGCGAATACTGATAGCCATGAGCTAATTCGTGATACAAAACACCTACAATCTCATCTACCAAATCCTTATTGCTCATTTCTCCTTTTTTATTTTTCAGATACAATGAGCTAAAGAAGATATTGATATGTGGTGGATTCCCTCCTTTTGCTGATATGGTTTCTAAATCCTCAATAGAATAATCTAAAACATTTAAAACATCAATTTCATCAACACTTCTGTACAAAATCTTACAAATATCTAAACAAACAGTATTGATTAATTCTTTAGGGTTTGGAACCAATTCTGTGTACAAATCGCCATTTCCTCCTAAAGTTTTATTTACGAAGTTAATTTTAGGATAAGAGAATTGGTTCCAGCCACCTTTGCGTTTAATATTCACATAATCGTTTAAAATTATAGTGTCTTTCAATCCCTTATTCTCGACTATTAACTGCACAGGATATTTCCCAAAACTTTCGTATTTCACTTTTGGATTTTTTGCTGTACTTGTTTCTGGCTTTCCTCCTTTAAAATACCAATGGTAAGCATCAGCCTGTACAGACAAATTGTTAAACTCAACCAATCCTTTTGTAAAAAAGGCTCTGTTTTCTGCTTTAAACAAAGCTATTGGAGTATTATCATTACTATCCCAGGCAGCCAATAATTCTACTTCGGAAAGTTGCAAAATATCGTTTCCATTACTTTCCAATTGCAAACGATAATATTTATAGTTTTCATTTGCAGATACAGGAAAGCTTAGCTTTTGATTACGCCCAGAAAACTGTAAATCTTTTTGCCTATCAATTTCTTGCCACGTTTTCTTATCATTACTAGCTTCTAAAACGCAAATCATCGGATCACGTTCCTTGGCATCCCCTCCCGAAACCAACGAATAGGAACTTAACTTGCATTTTTTTAAAGTGGTAAATTGAATGCTGGCACTGCTATTAAATGTTAAATATTTCGAATAAATATCTCCATCAATCAACTTACTAACCTCTTCACCAACAGGAGAATCTCCTCTATCAGAAATTACTTTACACTTGTAATTTGCTACATTTACAGGAGTGGTTTCCTGCAAATTACAAGACATAAGTAGTGCTGTTACACATGCTAACAGCATGTGTTTACTTGTGTTTTTTATCATGTTTATTTTATTTCGCTTACTGTTATTTTTAAGTGATTTAAAAAGGGTTTTCTATAGCCAAAAGCCAGGCTTCCGGCCATAGAAATTCACATTAAAATTATTTTGTAGTAGAATAAGGATAAGAGTCCTTTGAAATTCCGCGCTTTTTATTTGGACGACTGCTCATTTCGAATAACAACTCTCCTCCATTTACAATATCAGTATGGTTCACATAGTTTTTATCCCACTTTTTACCATTTAATTTTACCGATTTGATATAAATATTCTTCGATGAGTAATTTTTAGTTTTTATGGTAAACTGTTTGCCATTTTCCAAATTTAGAACTGCCTGATCAACCGAAGGTGCTCCAATTGCATACTGACCAGAACCAGGACAAACAGGGTAGAATCCTAAAGATGAAAAAATATACCAGGCCGACATTTGTCCACAATCATCGTTGCCACACAAACCATCAGGTTTGTTCAGGTACTTGGTTTTCATTATCTGATTGATTCGCTCTTGAGTTTTCCATGGCTTTCCTGCCCAATTGTACATGTAAGCAACATGATGACTAGGTTCGTTTCCGTGTACATATCCACCCATAATCCCCTCACGGGTAATGTCCTCGTTGTGCTCAAAATATTTGTCTGGAATATGCATGGTAAAAAGCGAATCCAAATGATTTGAAAAACGCTTCTCACCGCCCATTTTGCTAACCAAACCACTAACATTCTGAGGAACATATAAGGAATAGTTCCAAGAATTTCCTTCGATAAAACCAGCTGCATGAGTATCCAAAGGATCGAATGGACTTACCCACTCTCCTGCCTTGCTTTTGGCTCGTACATAGCCTGTTTTATCATCAAATAAATTTCTCCAATTTTCCGATCGCTGAATGTATTCTTTTGCAATAGCATCTTTTCCCAATGCTTTCGCCAATTGTGCAATTGTATAATCATCGTAAGAATACTCTAATGTGATAGACGCTCCCACTCTGCTTGTTTCGTGAGGTACATACCCATAACTTAGATAATCACCAATACCATCGTATTTTTTATAATTTGCACTTGATAAGCAAGCCTCCAAGGCTCTTTCTTTATCAACACCTTCCAACCCATTTACCAAAGCATCGGCAATTACAGGTACTGCGTGATAACCAATCATACACCAATTTTCGTTACCAAAATGGCTCCAAATAGGAAGAATTTTATGAACACTCTGATCGTAATGTGCCAACATGGAATTGATCATATCAGCAGAACGTTTTGGCTGTATCAGCGAAAGCAAAGGATGTTGTGCCCTGTAAGTATCCCACAAAGAAAAAACAGTATAGTTTGTAAAACCATCAGCTTGGTGAATGTTGTGATCTAAGCCTCTGTATTTTCCATCCACATCCATGTATTCAACAGGATTGATGAATGAATGGTATAAAGAAGTATAGAAAGTAACTTTTTTCTCTTCAGACGCCGCCACTTGCACACGACTTAGTTGCTTTTGCCATTCTGCTTTGGTAGCCTTTCTAACTTTGTCGAAATCGAAATGAGGAACTTCTACTTTCAAGTTTTTTAATGCTCCTTCAGTACTCACTGCTGACAAGGCAAATTTTACTTTTATCTTCTCATTTTCCTTAGTAGAAAAATCAAAATTCGCAGTTAATGCTTTTCCGGCCATTTCAGGAAAATTATCCATTTCGTCGAATTTGCGCCAAAAACCATTGTACACCACTTTTTCATTATTACGACATCCGTAATTTTTAATAGGCTTAGAAAAAGTCATGGCAAAATATTGATAATTAGATCTTGCCCAACCTCTTGTTATTCGATAACCTGTTACCAAAGTATCATTTTCAACACGAATGGTAGACCACAAAACCTTGCCATCGTAATTATAAATTCCATGAGTTAAATCAAAAATAATATGAGCATTATCAGTAGCAGGAAAAGTATACTGATGAAACCCTACGCGCTGCGTGGCTGTTAATTCCGCTTTCACCTTATAATCATCCAATTCAACTGTATAATATCCAGGCTCTGCCTTTTCCGTCTCTTTTCGAAATAAGGATCGGTAACCCTTGCTGGTGTTTTCTATTGTTCCTGGATTGTAATTTACCTTCCCAACTGTTGGCATAATTAGGAAATCACCTAAATCGGAATGTCCTGTTCCACTTAAATGTGTGTGGCTGAAACCAACAATTGATTTGTCCTGGTATTGATATCCTGCACAGTAACGATAAACTTCTTTATTGTACTTTCCTTCGTGAATAAATTGTACACTATCCGTATCGGGACTCAACTGAACCATTCCGAAGGGAGCACAAGCCCCTGGAAATGTATGTCCCATTTCTTCCGTTCCAATAAATGGATCTACATACTTTGTTAAATCAGTATCCTGGGCAAATGCTCCTCTTCCAAAAACAAGAAAGAAACAGCTACTTATGGCAAAAATAATTGATCTCATAAATCTGTATTTTAGTAATTTGTTACTAATTTATAAAAATACTTTTGTCTGGCTTAAAGCCGATTACTTCTCTTCTAAACCATCAGAGAATGAAGGAGGGCAAGCTGATTTTGATGATGCAAAGCCTTTATTCATAACATCACCTAAAACAAACTCTATTTTCCCTCCATCCACAATATCTGAATAACTAAACCAAGCTTTGTTCCAATCAATACCATTTATTTTTACCGATTGGATATAAATATTTTTCTCTGAAAAATTCTTAGCAATAACTTCTATTGCATTACTATTGCTCATGTACATTTTTACATATGGTAAAGCTGGAGAAGTGATTATGTATTGATCGCTACCGGGACAAACAGGATAGAAACCCATAGCATTAAAAATATACCAGGCCGACATTTGTCCACAATCATCGTTTCCACATAAAGAACCAGGCGTATTACCATACTGAGTAGCAATAATCTTACGCGTTAGCTCCTGTGTTTTCCACGCCTGTCCGGCGTAAGAATACAAATGACTGATGTGATGGCTCGGTTCGTTTCCATGCCAGTAATCTCCAATTCTACCGTGAATATCATCTACTCCTATATAATCTTTACCCTCTTTATTGGCAAAAACAGCATCCAATTTCTGAGTAAACTCCTGATTTCCACCATAGCAGTTAATTAATCCCTGAACATCATGAGGAACTGTCCATGTGTACTGCCAGGTAGTACCCTCTGTAAAAGCACCCAAGTGTTTGAAAAAATGAGGATCAAAATCTGGCATCCAATTGCCTTTACTGTCTTTAGGTCGCATCCAGCCAATATTAGAATCGAAAAGATTTTTGTAAGCCCTTGCTCGTTTCGAAAATCGCTGAGCATCTTCAGTTTTACCCATTGCCTTAGCCATACGAGCAATGCAATAATCGTCGTAAGCATATTCAAGGGTTTTCGATACCGATTCATTTTCTATATCGTAAGGTACATAACCTAATTTTTCGTATTCTTTTGTTGCATCGTATTCGGGATGAGTTGCCGAGTGAACACATGCTTGATAGGCCAAATCCCAATCTACACCTTTTACTCCTTTAAAGTAAGCATCAACGATTACAGGCACAGCATGATAACCAATCATACACCAGGTTTCATTATTCCAAAAAGACCATATTGGCAACAATTTATCCGGGCTTTGTTTGTAATGCTCCAACATAGAATTAATCATATTGGCATTTCTATCGGCCTGTGTTAAGCAAAACAAGGGATGCGTTGCACGATAAGTATCCCACAAAGAAAATACGGTATAATTGTCAAATCCTTCTGCTTTATGAATATTCTGATCAAAACCTCGATAAGAACGGTCTACGTCAAAATAGGTATTGGGTGCCATAAATGAATGATATACGGCTGTATAAAAAGTTTCTTTTTGTTCTTTGCTTCCTTCTACTTCGAATTTAGCCAATTCGTTTTTCCAAAGGGCTTTTCCTTCGGATTTAATTTTTTCAAAATCCCAATGAGGAATTTCTGTATCCAGGTTTTTCATGGCATTTGCAGTACTTACTGCCGAAATACCCACTTTTACCATAATTTGTTCCGCTTCTTTTGTACAATAATCGGCAACAAACTGAATGTCGGGGCCAGCTGACTCTACACTACTCCTAAATCGGTAGGTTTTATATGAGTCGTATTTTTCTTCCTTTTTGTTCGAAAAAATACGAGTAGCATCGAAAGGTCGGGAAAATTTAGCAGCAAAATAAACATAGCGTTCTTTCGCCCAGCCTTTTACCTGATGCATCCCAGTAATGGTATTGTCATCCTCAACTCTAACATTCGACCAAATTACCTTATGACGCAATACATGACTCAAATCCAAAACGATATGTGCACTATCTGATTTTGGAAAAGTAAAACGCATTAATCCAGCTCTATTACTAGCTGTTAATTCCGCTTTAATTTGGTAGTCATCCAACAAAACAGAGTAATAATTGGCCTCAGCAATCTCATTTTCATGAGAAAAGCTTGACAAATATCCAGGTTCTGATAAATCTTTTTTCCCTTCGTTAATGTACAATTTACCTGTTGTAGGCATAAATAAAATATCACCTAAATCAGGAATTCCTGTTCCATGCAAATGAGTCATGGAAAAACCATAAATGGTACTATCAGAATATTCGTAACCCGAGGCAGCTCCCCAGTCCCATTTTTCAGTATCCGGACTTAACTGAACCATTCCGAAAGGAACCTGAGCACCAGGGTAAGTATTTCCTTCGCCTAAAGTACCCACCAAAGGTTTTACAAATTTTGTGTAATCTCCCCCACTTTTAAGATTTCCATTTTTTTTTGCTGAGCATGCTTGTAAAAGCGAAGCTGAAAAAATGAAAACTCCTAACAATAATTTATTCATGCTTTTCTATTTTCTGTTAACTACAACCATTTAGGCAGCTAAAACCTTAATAGTTGAACTGGGCAACCAGTGCCCAGCTCAAATTTCTTAATTAATAACCGTCGTTTTGTTTCAGGTTGGTATTGATATCTCTCTGAGTTTGTGGTATTGGAAATAGAATTCTTGTAGCTTCACTAGTTGATTCTTTTTCCCAACGAGGCTGTAAATATTTTCCAAATCGAATTAAATCGGTTCTACGGTGTCCTTCGTAAGCAAACTCTCTACCACGCTCTGCCAATAACTCATCTAAAGTTAAGGTAGTTGTAGTGTATTTGTTTTCTTCGAATTTATCTCCAAATGCACGTTCTCTCACTTCATTTACCAAATCAACCGCAGTTTGATCTGCTTGTCCGTTGTTTTGACGCATAATTGCTTCTGCTTTGTTCATAAGTACCTCTGCATAACGAATTAAAACAATATCGTACTCTTGATTCCAGTTTAAACCTGCAATAGCCTCATATTTTTTACAACGTGCTCCTTCAAACAAACCTTCACTATGAAAAGTTGTTACCTCTTTAGAATAAACAAGCTGTCCACTACCCGGGTTTCCAGCTTCAATATATACAGGAGTTCCATCTACATAAAACTGAGGACCAACTGCAAATTGTTTTTTACGAGTATCATCATCACCATAAGAATCATAAAAACCCTCTTGTGTGATAATTCCGTTCCATCCACCTGCATCTACGTGATTGCTCCAGTAACAAGTAAGTGCGTGCAAAGGTGCTGACATAGAAGATCCCCCTTTTTGGGTAAGTACCTGAATGTTTTCTTTTGATAAATTATTATCTTTTGAGAAAGCACTTAAATAGTCTGCCTCTAACTCGAAAAAATTAGAAGAAATAACAGCATCACACATTTTTATGGCATCCTCGTACTTATCGACGCCAATATAAGTTTTGGCATTTAGATACAAACGAGATAGTAAAGCTTCAACACTTTGCTGACTAAAAAATCCTTGAGCATAAGGTTCGAAAGCAGTTGGTAAACTTTCCTTAATAGCTAAAAATTCTGTTTCTATAAATTCGAATACTTCCTGTGCTGATTTTGTTTCTGGATAGTAAGGATCTCCTACTTTGGTTACAATCGGAATATTTCTCCAAAAATCGAGACCAATCATGTGCATGTATGCTCTGTAAGCTCGCAATTGTGCCTGCATCTCAGATTTAGGAATGGATACTCCCATTTCTTCAAAATCCTTTTCTTCTATCCCCTCAAGAACAGCATTGGCAAAACCAACACCTTCCCAAACCGTATTCCATGATGATTCTATTTCGCCGTGGCGAGTACCCCAGGTATGCTTGTGCAATTCAGACCAAAGAGCATTATCATAACCATGATTTTCTGATGTTTTGGTTGTCCATGCTGCCATATCAGTACCTAAAGTTCTCAACTTTAAATAGTAATAGGTATCACAGAAAAGCAAATGTGACCAAGGACGCATATAAGCACCTTCAATTTCCTCAGCTGAAGTATAAAAATTAGTAGTTAAATTACTACTGTACACTTTCTCATCTAATTCGGAACAAGAGTACTGCATTAACAATGCCAGAACTCCTACTATAAATAATGATATTTTTTTCATTCTATAATCTCCTCCAATTAAAATTTAACAACAGCGCCAATTGTAAATGTGCGTGTTACAGGGTAAAAATTCAAATTATCAAATCCTGGGGTAATACCAGAATGGCCTCCAAGTTCAGGTGATAATCCTGAGTAATTAGTGAAAGTATGCACATTGCTGCAAGAAACATATAATTTTGCATAGGAGACATTCTTCCATTTGCTTGTATCAAAAGTATATCCTAAGGAAATATTCTGAATTTTTAAATAATCTCCATCCTCTAAATAGTAATCTGAATATTGAGAAGGGGCACGTAGTGGGCTTGATAAAGCAGATGTATAAATATTACTTTGAGGAAATTTATCAAGATTCTCCATATAAATTCTACCAACGTTAAGCACTTGATAATCGAAAGCACCACGCATAAAAATCTCCAAATCGAATCTTTTGTATTCCAAACTATTGGTTAAACCAACAAAATAGTTAGGCATTCCATTACCAATTACTTCTTTATCGGTATCAGCATGGTAACCTTCAACTTCATCATTAAGATCTTTAAATACCCATCCACCATTTTCATCGAACTTATCGAAACGAGGGCCATAAAAATCACCAATAGATCCACCTTCTTTTACTCTGTAGGCACTACCTAAACCATTACCTGGCAAATCTCCGGCATAAAAAGGAACAGGTTCTTCATCGGCATTGGATAGTTTCTCAACCTCGTTTACATTATAAGAAACATTAAAGTTAGCGTTCCATTTTACTTCTGTATCTTGAAGAATTTTAGCATTTATACTTAGCTCAATACCCTTTGAAGAAATCTCACCAATATTACTAACAATGGTAGGTTTAATTAAAGAAGGAACAGGAGCCGCTGCGCTATACAACATATCATCCGTTTTTCTTGAGTACAAATCTACACTACCATCAAAACGATTTTTTGCAAGAGCATAATCAAAACCAATATTGTATTCCTTTTTGCGCTCCCATTTCAAATCAGGATTTGGATTTTTTTCTAAAGCGTATGCACTTACCACATTTCCATTGAACACATAAGGCAAGCCTTCCTGAACAACCGTTGATAATGAATTATATGGGCCTGTAGCTGGGTTACCTGTTTCTCCATATCCTACACGCAATTTCAGATAATTAACAAATGATAGTTTTTCCATAAAATCTTCATCAGATATGGTCCAACCTGCAGATACTCCATAAAAATTACCCCATTTATTATTTTCTCCAAAAATAGAACTACCCTCTCTGTTGTAACTAACTGTTAATGCATATTTATCATCATAAGTATACACTAAACGTCCTCTCCAGGATTCAAGGGTTTTCTCGCTTCTTCCACTTCCCATACTTGCAGGTCCATTCAAATCCTGAACTCCATCATCATTAACAGGATTTGTTAATTTAAGTCCTGAACCAATTGAATGCCATAGAAATTTATCGTTTACAAAGCCCGAGTTACTCATAGAGTAGGTATACCAGGTATCTTCTTCGTGAGTATAGTTGGCCATTACATTAAAATCGTGCTTATCGAACCTTTTTCTGTAATTGATATTTCCCTCGTAAGTATATTTATAGCTATAAAAAGATGAGGTACTTGCAACACCCTTAATATCATCTTTTGCTAAATTTTCATTTTTCGATGAAGTATAAGATCCTGAATTTGCATCTTCAACTTTCCAGGCAGCTCTACCTCCAACTGTTAATCCTTTTACTACTTCGAACTCAGCAAAAACATTCGCTAATAAAACTTTCTTAATATTCTCGGTAGAGTAATTTAGTATATTTCCAATTGGATTATCTACACCAAATTCCTGGAAGGTTGCAAATTCTCCATTTTCTTCATAAACTGGTCTGGTAGGATTAAACTTTGCAACAGAACCAAAAGCTCCATAATCTGCCAATCTGTATTTTGCTTGTGAAGCAGATAAACTCAAACGCACATTTAATCGATCGTTAATTGCTTTGTGGTTGATATTAATACGACCACTTAAGTTTTTCTTAAAAGATTCTAATGCAACACCTTTATTGTCCATATAATTAATAGATGCGCGATAATTCGAATTTTTATTTCCTGCACTAAATGCGATATTATGAACCGTGTTGTGATTAGACTGTAGCATTTCGTCGTACCAATCGGTAGAAGCATCTCCTGTTGCAACACCCATCTTATTTCCTAAAGCTCGAAACTCATCAGCAGTTAAAACATCAGGTCTTTTGCTAATCTGATCAAATGCGTAATAACCAGAATATTCAACTGTTGGTTTTGATTCTTTCCCCTCTTTGGTAGTAATTAAAATCACACCATTAGTACCTCTGGATCCATAAATTGCAGCAGCAGAACCATCCTTCAAAATTGAAAAAGTAGCAATATCCTCAGGAGCAACAATATCTAAAGATCCAACGGCAACACCATCAACAATGATTAGTGGCGATTGACCTCCTGTAGAAGTTACCCCACGAATTAAAATGTCTGGACTAGCATTAGGATCTGATCCTTTAGGAGTAGACACTGTTAAACCAGCTACACGACCTTGAATTTGCTGTACCGGAGAAGAAGCAGTTACCTTAGCAATATCATCAGTATCAACAGTAGCTACCGAACTGGTAATTTGTTTTCTTTGAACAGCACCATAACCAATTACCACAACTTCCTCCAAACCTTGTGTGTCGTCTTGAAGTGTAATATCGAAGCTTGTAGCAGCAGATACTATAACTCTCTGCGAAGTCATACCTATAAAAGAGTACAGTATAACCTGGTTCGACTCTACGTTATCGATTTCGTAATTCCCATCAAAATCAGTTACACCACCACGCGTAGTTCCTTCGATAACAACACTAACTCCTGGTAATGGTAATCCCTTAGAATCGATTACCTTACCCGAAATTTTCCTTTTTTCTTGATTGTTTTGCTGAAGAGGCGAAATAACAATGTCCGTATCTACAAGCTTGAATGTTAAGTTTGTACCTTTTAGTACTCGATTTAAAATTTCCTCAACAGACAAATCCTTTGCATCTACACTAATCTTCTTTGATTGAGGCAATTGCTCATTTTTATAAAAGAAATCAAAGTCAGTTTTAGCTTGTATTTCTTTAAACACATCTACAATAGAAACATTTTGCATTTTTACAGTAATACGCTTCTCTTGATTAATGTTCGTTGCATAGCCTGTATATGCAGTAGAAAGTAACAGCAAAATGTTCACCAAGCAAACAATTGCTAAGTGTCTGCCATATTCTCTCCATTTAGCAGACATTAAAAACGATTTTTTTTTCATAAATTTAGCGGTTATTAATTAATGAATCCTTTTTTCAATAAAGAGGTTTATTTTGCAAAGGGAAATGTTACCGCATTTCCCTTTTTCTATTTAAAAAGCTCCTTATCGGCAATAGTATTTTCAAATTTTGTATCATTTACTAAAACGTTTTAGTAAATGATGAAATAAAAAACATTGTTTGTATTTATTCATCAGGGATAATAATTATAACATCCCCTTTAATCTCATATTTGATTTTAGTTGTGTAATTAATTAATGTCAAAACATGCTCAACAGGTTTAGTCCTCTTAATAACTCCAGAGTAGTGCATGTTTTTAAAAAACTCCTTCGGATATTCAAACTTTACATCATACCATCTTTCAACCATTCGAATCAAATTATCGAAACTTTCATTTTCAAAAACATAACGACCTTCACGCCATACGGTATAGTAATTTGTTTCTACCTTTTTCAATGATAACCTATTACTTCTTCGGCTATAAATCAATTGCTGATTTGGCTCTATTACAACGGTTCGCCCTGCCGCTTTTACTTCAACACTTCCTTCTTCAAGTGTTGTATATACATTCTCTTCATTATCGTATGATCTCACATTAAATATAGTCCCAAGAACCTTTAAACTTTGACCTTTCACATTTACAACAAAAGGTTTTTCCTTATCCTTGCTGACATTAAAAAATGCTTCTCCACTTAATGTTACAATTCTCTGTTTTTTATCATCATCGAATGAAAAACCCAATTTCGAATCAGAATTTAACCACACTTCCGTTCCATCGGCTAAAACCAATTTAGATCTCTGTCCTTTAGGAACTTCAAGCTGATGTACCATCTGTTCTGCTTTGTCAAAAGAATTTAAAACTATATTAGTTCCCCATCCCAGACCAAATACTATAATTACTATTGCAGCACCCCTCATCCATAAACCAAAATTCTTTCTTATGGTATAAACTTTAGGATTTTTTAATAGATCAATTCGATTGGATAAAATTCTCCATTCCCTCTTCAGATTTATTTTTCCTTTTTCCGAATACATTTTATAGGAATCCCAGATATCCTTCTGCTGAAAATACTCCTTTTTATTTTCGGCATTCGAATAAACCCAATCAAGAAACTCAACCTGCTCTTCCTCACCAAGCTGTCCCTGAAGGAATTCTGCTATTTTATCCTTATTATCCATCTTTAATTATCGGTTTCTATTCTACATGATCGGAAAAATAGATTTTACCCTACCTCCAATTTTCATTTTTTTAATATTTATAATTCTGCGGTGATATTAAATGGTCAGTTTGCTGTGAAGATCAACAATTGGAATAAGGAATTTTATTGTATTCTAATTCGACCACATCATTTTATAAAAAATCTCGTCCATTAAAGTATATGTATACCAATAGGGGAAGATATTCTTTTAACTCAAGCCTTAGAATTTTTAGAGATTTAGTGATTTGTTTTTCAACTGCCTTCACAGAAATTCCAAGTTGTTCAGCAATTTCTTTATTCTTTAGGCCATTAAAACGACTCATAACAAACACCTGACGACAACCATCAGGCATCTTGTCCATAGCTTTTTTAAGCTTTTCTTCCAATTCTAATTCAATGATACTTTTGATACCATCGTTATAATAAGCTAACTCATCAAGATTTAATGATTCTGTACTATAATCGTCTCTAACTTTTTGTCTCTCAATCTCCTTAAGACATTTATTACGAACCATTCTAAAGAGGTAGGCAGATAAAGAGGATTTTATTGTAATATTATCTTTGTTCTGCCAAAATATCATAAATACGTCATGAACTAAATCTCTGGCCAAATCATCATCTACAAACTTACAAGCATAGAAATACATAGAAGTATAATACTCCTCAAACAATTCTTGAAAAGCACTTTTATTTCCAGCCTTTAATTTCGAATACAATGGGTTGTTTAGATTTGTCATAGACTATTTTCTCGAATTCAAATTTAGAAAAAGATTTCTAATTCTGAATTTTGTAATAAGTTTATAGTTTTCCCTTGTATTCAAAACATTCCTGAATCTTCTTAAATTATTACAAAATGCAAGTTTAAGTTGAAAACTGATTGTTTGGATGAATGTGCTTTTGCCTTTAAAAACAAAAAACTGCTCCAACAATTGAAGCAGTTTAAGTAATCAGAAGTATCTAAACTTTTAAAGAGTATGATCAAAATCTTTGAAATAGACGTTTGAAAAGCTTCGGATACTATCCAAAGGCACAATAAACGCATCAATTTCTTTTTCTATTTTTCGATTAGGCATTAAGTAAGCTAATGTTTTCTTTTGACGCGGAAAATATATCACTTTAAAATAATAACCAGGAACAGAAACTTTATTGTGACCAATTTCGCCTTTTATATTTTTAAAAACCGGTCCGGAAACAACATAGAGCGAATCATTTTTAAGTGTTAACTTTCTGACCTTAGCCTCCAAACTTTTCCATTTCCCTCGATTAAAAGCCGGAACTTGAGGAGACATATTACTCATATAAAAACTTTCACTCATTGCCTGTTGATCAATTTTCATTGATGCTGCAGGACAAAGGTGCCCCCGATCGTATCCAGATCCCTTGTAATCAGCTAAACTAGCAGATTCTGTTGTGACTTTTGGGTCTGCTTTGAAATTATTTTTTCGCTCTGCCGGCCCATGAATCATTTTGCTTGTGAGCTTATATGCCACCCAATTTGCTTGCTCTTCTTCTTCATTATAACTAAGTGTATAATATTTGTGCTTCACAATTTCTCCTGATGATTTAGGTAACCAATACTGAGCTTGTGCAGAAATAGAAAATAAAATAAATAAAAAAGTTAAGGTACGTTTCACAGAATATAATTTTTAAAAATGTTTAAACAGCTTGCAAAGCTAGAAAAAATGGAAAAAGAACGATTTGTCATTTTTAGTTTGTAATCTATTTTCTGAGCAAACCTTCAATTCTTGCATAAAACAAAAGGCTCTCGTATAGAAAGCCTTTTGTAATTCATTAAAAATAGATTCTATCCATTTAATCTCCTTGCATCCAAATCCTTTTTCATTCGTTCGCATGTTTCATGATCAATCGTATAGAAATACAATAAAATCGCGCACGACATATATAATATTCCAGGGAAAACTGAAATCATCAATTTAATGCCTGTAATTGCAGTTTCTGATTGTTCAACATTTGGCGTAAACTGAAATACTGCAAGTAACCAACCTGCCAAAGCTCCACCAACTCCCCAACCTGCCTTTTGGGCAAAGGTAGCTGCTGAAAATACCAGTCCGGTTGCCCTGCGGCCCGATTTCCATTCCGAATAATCTGCCGTATCGGCCAACATGGTCCATAACAAAGGAACTGCCGGAGCATAAGCTATTTTCGCAAGAATATTAAAGGTATAAATCAGAAACAGGTTATCGGAAGAAGGGATATAAAGGCAAATGAAGAAAAATCCAGACAATAATGAACTAGCCAAGAACACATTTCTCTTACCAAATTTTTGAGCCAATGGTTTCGAAAACGGAATAGCAACAATAAGCGCTACCGTTCCAATCACATTGAATAACTGGACATTTTCTTCATTCCCAATATAATACTTGAAATAATATGCAATGGATAAATTCTGCATGGCAAACATGATAAATGAGATGATGCCAACAAAAAACAAAATTACCCATGGTCTATTTTTAAATAAGTTTTTAAAATCTTCTTTTAGGTTCTCCTTTTGGTCCTTTGGAGGTTGAACTCTTTCCCTGGTCGTTTTAAAGGTAATTAAGAACAGAATCAAACTGATTCCCCCAAACAACATTAGGGTATATTGATACCCTTTTGCAGTATCGCCGCCACCAAAATACAAAGCCAACGACAGTGCTGTTCCCGAGACAATAAACTGCCCCACAAAAGCGAAAATAAAGCGATAGGAGTTTAAGCCAGCACGCTCGTACGAATCGGAAGTCATTACAGCTCCCAATGATGAATATGGCAGGTTGATGGCAGTGAAAACCGTCATTAATAAAAAGTAGGTAGTCCCTGCATAAATTACCTTACCTGTTGGCCCCAAATTTGGGGTTGTAAAGGTCAAAACAGCTAAAACACTATAAGGTACAGCCATCCATAAAATATAAGGTCTGAATTTTCCCCATTTGGTCTTTGTCCTGTCTGCAATAATTCCCATTACCGGGTCGCTAATCATATCCCAAAAACGAGCAATTAGCATAATGGTTCCTGCAGCGGCTGCCGAGATTCCAAAGGTATCGGTGTAGAATATCAGGATCCAGAAACCAACCATATCCCAAACAAAATGGGAAGCTGTATCTCCCAAACTGTACCCAATTTTCTCCTTTAGCGAAAGTTTTGACTCTATATTTTTCATGTTATTTATCTTGTAATATGGACTTTAGAAGTCTATTCTTCTTATTCAACACCACCTTTAAACAATAAAACCTTGGCGGCGGCGCAACTTCCTTTATACATAGCTTGTTTAATATTTTTCGATTTGTACCATTCAATCACAAATGCCGCCTGGTATGCATCGCCACATCCAGTGGTCTTCAACTTGTAAAGCATCCATTCTGTAACACTTTTCTTTATAAAAAGCTACACTGCCTTTGGCTCCAATAGTTGCCACTATCATTTTTCCTGATTTATCAGCTACAACTTTCAAATCATCAAACATTTCTTCTTTTGCACTTAAAAAAGATATGTCGATATCATTAATTCGATTTTCAATAAACTCAATTGGATGGTAATCCAAAAAATCGATAACGACCAGCTGCTCTTTTTTTCGTCTTTTCAAAAAGAGATCCAAATTGGGATCACCAGCAGGCATCGCAACGATATCCTGACTTTCCAGCTGACTAAAATCACTTTCCGACAAACGAAACCTATCAAATGCGCCACCTTGCCAACTATCAGCTTTAAAATATCGGTCGCCATATTTATCTATAAAGATTTTATTTGAAGCTGTAGGAGAATCAACTCTATACAATCTGGATCGATCAATTTCTCTTTTATCGAGATGATTTTCGATAAGTTCTGCATATTTATCATTTCCTAAGGCTCCAATTACTGAAACATTGGCTATCCCAGACAATTTACATTGAGTAGCAAAATTCAATGAATTTCCTCCAACATATACTTTATCCAATTCTGGATATAAATCCACACAGCAAGAACTTAAGCCCGTAATTTTCATAAATTCAAATTTATAATGTATTAAGTATCTTTTTGATCTCTAATTATTAAAATAAAATCTGACTTTGACGTTTCAGAAAGCGCTCCTCTTTTAATAACATTCCCCATTTAAATCGATCTCAGACAGACCAAGATTAAGGTTTTCGGGATACAACATAACAAAAGAATCCCTCCAAGGGTTTTTATTAACATCAGTTTTACTTTTACCATTGACAAATCTATTTTGGATTTGTTTGCATTCAATTCCCTCATAGAATCCAGGAACATTGGTTTGAAATATGGAACATTTAAACCTACCATTATCAACGTATCTGAATGCATTTTCCACCATACTAAAACCGATATCCTTACCTCTAAATTCCGGCTTAACGCAAACGCCTGCTAGGGCAAGGATTTCCATTTTACTGGTTCCTACAAAAATTTCTCTATTAAATATCTCGGTATGTCCAATAAGTTCTTCGTTATTATAATACAAGAGAACTTTATGAAATGAGTATAGAGGCGTAGTTGAATAAGCCTGAATCATTTGATTGATATCTATACTTTCTTCAATTGGAGGCCAGATAGAGGAAAGTAATTCAACTATCTTTTGAATTTCCAAAGAAGACAAATCCTTCCTGTTTTTTAGATATAACTGCATTTTTTAACTAATTTATAATTAGCTGTTATTCTTCTATATTGAATAAACTATAAGTTCGTTTCCATTCAATCACTTCATCAGGTTTCACATGAATTTCAAAAAACAATTCAGGACTAATTACATGCTTCCATCCCCACAGGTTAATTTTTGAGGTTTCAAAATCTCCTGTTTCCCGAATTCCTATTTTGCTTTTGGTATTAAGCAACTCCCAACTTGCAAATACACTTTTTCCTCCTGTAAGATTCCCGTAAAAAAACTGCTCCTCAGGAATATCATTGAAAGTAATTTCCTCTTTATTTACAATCACTTTTTCTTCCTGATTAAGAACTTCACCAAATAATTCCGGCTTAAGTTCGAAAGGAAAATTTAAGATGTAATTGCTGCCCAACAATTCATTATCGATGGCTAAAAAATTATGGCAGTATTCATTGGTTAGAATGGCCTTTTTACCTGTATTCTTCAGTCGATATCGAATCTCGAAACTACTTTCCAATAATTCTATTTCTTTTATTAGCTCATAAGAATAACCATTCACTATTCCCGAGACACATTCGATTCTTAGTTTATTGAACTCTTTAATCAACTTAAAACTGGCAGGTTTTACCTGGTAGAATTTAATAAAGTTGTAAGCTTCTCCTTCCTTCTTTAATTCTCCCACACCGATTTTTGGAAAAGTATCTCCTTCATTTATCTCATCGAAACCAATAGGCATTTCAATACCAAACTCATTGTAAAAACCCTTACCAAACACATTTTCAGGGTCACCATTTATCTTTTCCTGGGTAGAAATGGGAATGCCGTTAAACTTCACGGATGTGATCTTCCCTGTCCAGTCAAACCTCGAAAACTGATAATTCTCAAAAGGCATATCAATGCAAATTTCCAGATTCTTATTTTTTAGAAGATGACTCATTAAAGCTTTTTTCCTGACTGCCTATCTCAATGCTCTGTCCAACAATAAAACACAGTCTGTTAGTTTGTTTTCTTTGCATTCAAATATTGTTCCTTCACAACTTGAAATGCTTCCTTCTTGTTTCTTTCGATATCTACAATGCCCCAGTACTCTTCATTGGGAGCACCATCATACGGAACACCACTGCTGTTTGGTGCCCAACCTCCCGGATCTTGTGTATCCGGATTTCCTGCTTTCCAGAATTCATCTACAAAGGCAAATAAAGCAACTCCTGCACATACCTCCTGATTCCCGAAAGTCGACTTTAAAATCCTCCTAGTGGCATCGGCCTGGGCTTTTTGATTCTCACCTTGCTCATAACCACTCTTCGAAATGGTCATGTAACTATCGGCACCGGCTTCAGATAGGTACATTGGCTTTTTACTAATGCTTTTCCATTCCCTGAAAATATCTGTCGGATCATCCCAGCGATACACATTCATTCCCCAGATATCAATATCAGTACAAATGGAAAGTGCAAGGGAATCGGGTAGCTCACCATGAGCCGTAGCAACAGGGTGATGTTTATCAATTTCATGAACTTTTTGTGCTGCCTGGTTCAATGCAGCATACCAGTTTTTCAGATCACCATCGAACCACTCGGGATGGTAATTGTATTCATTCCCCAATTCCCAAAAAAGAATGGCTGGGTGTGATTTATACTTGTTAATGTAATTGGCAAAACTCCCTGATAGAATATCAAAATGTCCATTTTGATTGTAACCAAAGCCTACTATGATTTTTATTCCTGCATTATGGATTTGATCCCATACTGCTTGATCATCAACAGGAGAATACAGTCTGATGGTATTTATTCCTGCCTCATTCATCAAGGCCAAATCTTGTTCAAGTCTTTCAAAGCTTCTTTGTTTACAGCCTTTTGGAACAGGATGATAACAAATTCCTTTAATGAGATAGACAGAATCATTAACCACAATATTTCTACCTGATATTGAAACAAGATTTTCCTTTTGATTGCAAGCAATGCAAATCATTAAAAAGGCTATACAGAGAAATCTATTCATAGTAGACATGACTTCGATTTATTTATCCTGATGAATTACAATTGTTTGTACTGCTTGGGCGTCAATTTTAAAAGCGCTTTCCTTTCCCGCCATTTTCAACTTTAATTGCTTGGCTTCCTCTTTCATATTCAATACCACAACGGCAATTGAACCATCAGGGTTTTGAGCCGCAGTTACCATTAAATCATCATTATTCGATTCAAAACCAATTCGGATAGCTCCCGGACGAATGTACTTGCTAAAGTGTGCCAAAGTGTAGTACATTGGAGTGAAGTATACCTCATCTTTCTTAGGATCGACAATTACAGGAGCCAAACACCAGTTATTTGCCCAGTTTGGACCACCTTGAGTGTCAAGCACCATATTCCAGTCAACCCAACCCTGTACCCAATTGTTCAGGCAACCAATAATATCACGAGCATAACGGTATACTGGCACATATTTTGGGTGAAGATGCTTCTGTTCTTCGGGCGCCCAGTCCCAACCCCAATCAGTCGCTTCTTTTTTCCAGTACCAGGCATCATCATTCCAGTGAGGAACTTCTGCATCCACACAGGCTTCTGATTGAATCATAAGCTTACTAGGAGCTTTCGCATGTGTATATTGCAAAGCTTCCGGCATATAATCGAAGGTACTGGCATACCAGTGAATCGCCATACCATCAAAGTATTTCGAGGATTCCTCATCTTTATACATGATATCAGCCCACTCTTTCAACTCATCACGATTTTGATCGTAACCCAACACCTTTACATCATGACCATCTGCCTTCAATTTTGGCCCAAGGTGCTTGCTTACGAAATCTACCATTTCTTCAGGAGTAAAATGCATACTTTCCCAGTTGTAACCATTACCCAATGGCTCATTCTCAACCGTTAGCCCCCAGATGTCGATGCCTTCTTTCTTGTACTCATTAATGTACTTCGAAAAGAACAATGCCCAGGTATCGTAATATTCCGGCAATAATTTTCCACCTTTCCAATCTTTGTTATCCTTCATCCAAACAGGAGCAGTCCATGGCGACGACATAATTTTAAAACCATCCTTCGAAACTGCCATTGCCTCTTTTATCATTGGAATGATATCATCACGATCTTCGTCGATAGAAAAATGCTTTAGCTCCTTATCTCCTTCAATCGGAGCATAAGAATAGTTGCTTAAGGAAAAATCACAAGAGTTAATATGCGTTCTGGTTAGTGAATATCTTGCTCCATTTTCTCCAAAATAGGCATCTAAAATTTGCTTTCGGTTTTCTTTCCCAATTTGATTCATCAGGTAGGCTGTTGATTCAGTAAACGAACCTCCAAAACCAATAATTTCCTGGAATTTCTCATCAGGCTTAATATTGATTTCAGCATCTGCCTTACTGATTTTGGCAACTTCAATTTTTTGAAGCTTATTCCCTGCTGCAGATGTTTCATACACATCAACAAGCAAATTCTTATTCTTTGAATTACAAGCCATCATACCAATGCTTATAAATAATATCAATAAATAGTTTCGTTTCATGATTGTCCAATAATTTTTTTTTAATGTTTTACTTTACCTCTTCGGGCGATTAAGGCCTGTCGAATTTCAAGTGCTCTTTGCTCCGAAATGCTATATTTCATCATCATCCAAATGGCGATAAGAGCAAAAATTATAGGTATAATAATATCTGCCAACCTAAGGTTTATTAAAGATTCTGCTGTTTGGGTTTGTGCATTTTGATCAAAACCAACCATTTTTAATACTACGCCACTTACTAAAAATGCAAGTGCATTGCCCAATTTCACCATAAGCCAGTACACGGCTCCAAACATTCCCTCTCGTCGAGTTCCATTATTCAATTCATCCAAATCACAAACATCGGCAGTCATCGACATCATTAAGGTGAACAAACCACCAATTCCGAAAGAGATTAATGGCAATGGCAAAAACATTAACCAAGGATTAGCCGGGTTAAATCCCCACCACTTTAATACATATCCCACAATAGAGAGTAAAGTGGAAATGATAAAGGCCTTTCTCTTACCCACTTTGGTTGAAATACGAGTTACAATTGGAATAATCAAAAATGCAGTACATGCGGCGTTGACAGTACTAAACCATGGAGGCCAGGCTCCTGCAGCACTAATGCTACCATCGAACAAGTAGTACAGAATGATAAAGTATGAGAACTGCGCAATAGTCTGAAAACCATTAAATACTAAAAATGTTGCTCCGCATAATTTAACGAATGGCTTACAGGTTAAGGTTTGTACAATTGCTGTCCAAAATTCTTTAAGGTTTGATGTTAATTTCTTCATGCTTAACTTGGATTCACCTTCCAAATCAGGCAATTTAAGTTCCTTACAAAACAATGCTGGCAGTGCACCCAAAATGATACTTGCACCTCCAACCCACACAGATAGAACCCTAACTCCCGTTGTCGATTCCTCGAAAAACAGATCTGAGTTTCCAATCATGATCCAGAACCATGGAGCAATCATCCAGGCCATCTGACCAAAAAACTGCCCTACCGCCATTAAACGGGTTCGTTCATTGTAATCTGGTGTCATTTCGTATCCCAAACCAATAAATGGCGTAGAATATATGGTAAAGGCCAGGAAGAAAACAACCGACAGAATTAAAAAGTAAAAGAAATTATAGATTTCTGAATTTTCAGGGTGCAATTGCCACAGCACCATAAAAGCAATTCCGGTAATGATACTCCCCAATAGTACGTAAGGCTTTCTTCTTCCCCAACGAGTACGAGTATTGTCCGAAATATAACCCATGATTGGGTCAATTAAAGCATCGAAAAATTTTGGTAAGGCAGATAATAAACCAGCTAAAACAGGATCCATTTTAAATCCGTAGATCAGGTAGAACATAAAAACGCCCAGGGCCGCCGGATAAAGGTTGATTGTTAACTGTCCTGCTCCGTAAGCTGCTTTCTGTCCAAAAGGAACTACATCTTCTGCCGCTGTTTTATATGGTGCCATATTGCTTTGTATTTTAGATGTGAGTGATTCGTAATTAGATAATGTTGGTTAAAGTTCAGGGTAAAGAGCCTGCATTACCTTTTTCGGTTTTCTGTCAACAGTAAACAGTCCCCAGTGTTTTTCTGCTCCCAAAGGATTTGCTGTTTCACCTTTCCAATCCTCATCAAAAGCTTCAAAAAAGAAGGTGGTAATGTTCATCTCCTTCGACCACTTGTTCAACTCCTTATAGTAACGCTCCTGCTTCTCTTCGCTGGCTCTTTCACCAAATTCAGTTGCGATACTTGCCCAGCCAGCTTCGGTAATTACAAGCTTGCTATTTGGGAATGCATTGCGAACATCCTGAACATTCTGAATGGTATATGACATTCCTTCATCAATGTCTTTTCCTTCCCAAACCGGGTAAACATGAATCGAAACAAAGTCTACAGCCTTTGCCAGTTCCTGTCCATTTTTAACCCACCACTCGTAGTTGTCGGCAACGGTTACCGGCTGCTGAATCTTCTTCTGTACTCTTTTCACGTAGGAAATAATCGAATCGGTATCCACCTTATGGTCGTTCCATTCTACCAAGGCCTCGTTACCAACATTCACGGCAATTACCGTTTCCGGATATTTGTTGGCTAAAGCAATTCCTCTTTGAATTTCTTCCTGGTTCAGCAACCTATTTTTATCTAAAGTTTCTTGTGGAATGGGTTCGTTTAGCCAAGAACAGGTTTCATGAGCACTCAATTCTGCCTTCAGCCAAACACCTAGCACTACCCTTATATTCAATTGATTTTCTTCGATAACTCTAAGAACAGCCTGAGAATTTTCGCCGCAATCGTACAACCTGATTAGGTTGAACAATGAATCTTTCGAAATAATTTTTAAATCTTCCAGCACTTCTGCATCACTTGGGTTTACAGCTCCATTTCCCCTATCAGGGTGCTGCCCACTTCTAAAACCAGAGTAAGCCACAGCCCATGATGTTCCTCCTAAAAGATCCTTTTTCTCTTGTTTGATTTGCATATTTTGTTTTGCTTCTTCTTGAATACTTGTATCCGTTTTTTTTGCAGCATTCTTACAAGAGAACAATCCAATTGTAATACAAATCAATACGGAAATATTTTTAATTGCTGAGTTTTTCATATCTGTCAGTTGTTAAGCTTTTATGAGTTGTGTAAATTCCTTTTCCATCACTTTCTTGGGTTCACGCTCTAGATTGAACAGCCCCCAGTGTTTCTCGGGCTCCATTGGTTCCGGCGATCCTTTCCAGGATTCATCAAAGGCTTCGAAATAAAAGCAGAGTATCTCTTCTTCTTCGGTCCATTTCATCAAATCCTGGTAGTATACGGCTTGTAAATCTTCACTGACATTTTCAGGGTCGATTCCTCGACCATTTGAATTTGTTGCCCAACCCGCCTCTGTTATTACAACAGGTTTGTGAGGATATCTTTCAGCGATACTGTAATAGTTTTGTTTGGTGTATTCCAAGGCCTCATGAATATTCTTGTACTCCCAAACCGGGTAAGTATGAATGGAAATAAAATCTACAACTTCCACTAAATCCTTAATATGATCGAGCCATGGCACATAATTTTCGCAGAATGTAACAGGCTGCTTGGCACCTTTCTTAATAATTTTCACATAACGGATAACACTTTCAACCGGAACATAGTGATCTGTCCAACTAACGGTTGCTTCATTTCCAGCAGAAAGAGCAAAAACAATATCAGAATATTGATTGGCCAGTTTGATTAACTTCTCAACTTGGTTGATATTGTGCTCCTTGTTGGCAATTAGTTGTCCTTCGGAGTAAACTCCACCCCATGGACAAGCAAAATTGTTCATTTCGGCACCAATATAAGCACCCAACATCACCTGAAAATCAAGCTTCTCATTTCGAATCACCTCAAGCACAGTATCGCTTTGTTCATCACAGGCATATAGTCTTAAATATTTCCATTGTCCTTGCAGGATTAACAGGTCTTCCTTAACCTGCTCATAAGTAGGAAAAATCCCCGCTTCTGGACTCTGTCCTTCTCTAAATCCTGAGTAACAAATTGCCTTGTCAAATTTTATATTCAGTTGTTCAGTAATCTTCTTCATTTACTATTTACTTAGCCTTCTTCGCGCGTACACGAATTAAAATTTCAACTTCTCATCCTTATCCCAAATTCCCCAATAGGCCCCCACATCACCTTCGTCTGATGTTTTCCATTCTTCGTCGAACGACGAGAAGTAGAATATCTCGATATCTTCTTCTTTTGACCAGTTTTGTGATTGTATAAAGTACTTCATCGCATTTTCCTGTGAAGGTTCTGCACCATGGAATGGCTCTCCTACATTTGGCCAACCTGTCTCAGAAATGATTACTTTTTTACCTGAACCTGCTCGTAATGCACGGTTGTACATATCTTTCATGTACAGGTATGAGTTTTCGAGACTACAACCTTCCCAAAAAGGGTAACAGTTTGCAAGAATCACATCACAAGCTTCGGTAACCTTAGGTCGGTTTGCAAACTCATAGTATGCATCCACATAAGCCACTGGAACACCAGGAAGTTCTTCCTTTACACGATAGATATATTTCAGAAGCTCCTCTTCGTTTAAATCTTCGCGATACAAAACTTCGTTACCAACAGCTACGATATCTGCATAACCAGCTTTTGCCACTTCGATCACTCCTCGAATTTCGTTTTCATTGATACTTTGATACTTCCCCAACCAAGCTCCTACCATGGTTTTCAATCCAAATTCTTTGGCCACTTTAGGAATCAATTCATTGCCTTCGGTACATGAAAAAGATCTAATCCATTTGGTATGAGGACTTACAATTTCCATTCTTCTACGAATCTGTTCTTCGTTTATCTGGGTTCCTGGTTCCTGTCCTTCCATGTACGGACTAAAACATATACCATGCATTCCTCTGTTTAAATACTGATAGTATAGCACTCGTAATTCATCTTGGCTTTTGTTTTCAAGATCAACGCCTGCCAAAGACATTAAATATTCACTTCTTACAGACATAGGTTTAGGCTTAAAAGGTTAAAGTTTATCGGTATGCCTACAAATTGCTGCAAGCACACCGACTGTTTAATTGTTAGTTTTTCGACATTGTATAATCTATTCTTTTCACTAAATCTTCTCTTCTAAATATCGATGCACTGATATTTTCATCGATAACATTACCAGAGATCAATGTGCTGGATCCATTTCTATAAGTGATTTTTATTTCGGACATTGAACCTTTTGAAATTACAAGTGGAACCTTACAGAATGTTAAGGCCAATTGCCCCTCCTGCAGCTCTATTGTTTGTTTTACATTTTGAAGATCATAGAAAACAAACAATTCTTTATTCTTAAGCACTTCCTGCTCATTCAACAAAGGCAAATTAAAAACAATTTTTCCTTGATCGATGCGAATACCTAGCTCTCCCATTCTCGAAATAAAATCTTCTTTCACCTGACCGGTCATACCTGGTTGCTTGGCTCCTGCATTACCAGGAGTATGAGAGTAAGCATCAGTTGGAAAAGCACCATACAAGTCTGGCGATTTGTAAATTCCAATACCTGCCTTAATTTCGTAGTAATGTTCCTTCAATCTTCCAATCAATTCAGCACTTAAGTTATTGTCGCTTGCAAGGAAGAAATTCTCTTGAGTAGCCAGAAGCAATTTGGATACCATGTGCCAATAGATACTTCCTAAGCCTTCGTAACCGTAAAAGGTTCCCGATCTCCCTGTAAATGATTGATGGTCGAACATACTTTCGTAGGCATTTAGAACAAGCTCTCTATCAGAATGAACCAATTCCGTATATTCAGAATTTAATCCGTCAAGAATTTCATTTAGCACCTCTGCATTTCGAATTTTACCATTGAAATGACAGTTGCCTGATTGATCAACTAAAACCAGCTCTGTATTCTTATTTTCAATTAATTTTTGAAGTAAGAATGATTGTTCCACCTTCTCTTTTGGAATGTTATTCTTCTCGGTAAATCTTGCTAACTGTCTGTCAGGATATAATATGTAGCTAAACTGATCCTCGCGGAACAAAGAACTAGCCTTTAAAGCATCCAGTACGTCCAAACTTTCTTCTGCTGTTAAATATCCTGAACTTAATACTGCTACCTGTCCTTCCAACATCTCGTACAGGTAACGAATCGAAATTTCTTCATCCGAAATTGAAATCAAGTTGTATGCATGGTACAATTTGTCTTCTCGCTTGTTTACACGAATCGACTGATCCATATAGCTCATAGCTAGTTTTGTGAACTCTACCAAATCTGCAACTTTCACAGAATTGCGCTCTCCTGAGAATGAATTGGCATAAATCGCCTCTCTGTAATCAGTTCCAGCCAATCCAAGAATATCGGTAAAGTGTTTTCTGTCCTTGTTACTAAAACCTGTATTCAACAGATGCGATTGTTCATTAAAAAGTTTAAAAATCTTATCCAATAACACCTTCACTTCTGCCGAAAGAGTAATTTCTTCAACCGATAATCCTTCCAGTTTTTCAGTCCAGAACTTTAAAAATCTACGCAAGTAGTAGAGTGTTACCATAGAAACACCATTACCAACTAATGCATTGTTTGCATCGTTCCATTCCGGGCGCTGGGTATTCAGCCATATCCCTGCTTCGGGAATAAAATTGCTTAATTTACTAAGCAAAGTCACCAATACTTTCTCCATCAGGTTTACCTTGTAAATCTCCTTATCTTGATGCAACAAGAAAGCATCGGCGCCAAGCTCTTTGTAATTTGCTTTTATTGTTTTGTTCAGATCAAAATCAAATCCAATGGTATCTTGTGGATTCTTAACAATCTGATCGTAAGATTTAATTCGGTAAGGCACATTTGCATACACAAACATCTCTTTACTAAGAAGCTCATCCAATTTTCCCGGGTGGAACTCATTTGATAACTCCAAAAGTTTCTGCAAATAAATAATTTGGTGATCTCCCCAATATCCAATATATGCCCATGGATCATCTGGATCAGGACACTCCCAGTCGATTCCCTCACGGGTAATTCGGTATGGATTGTAACCATCAGCTGTAGAAGCATTAACAAACTTGCTAATCATTCCTTCCAAATACTCTGGAAACGACCAAGCCAAAGCTTCCCAGTTTTGAAAAATATCCCTCCAGTTTCCCTGGTAATTTAATTTAGGACTACCATCTTCATTTTTGGTTTCAATAGAAAACTGGTTCCAAGGTCGGCTTGGATCACCATGACGACGACTAAAAGTTAATGGCAAGTATTCCAGGCAAATCCTCTGTAAATCAGAATTTGCAAGTGTTACAGTTGCATTCAATAACTCGCTGTATGAAACTTCACCTGGCAATTCACTCAACCAACTTTCAAATTCTGAATAAATGGCTGTATTGGTTTGTTTTACAAATAGAACAAAATCTGCTGAATTTACTTTGTAGGCATCAACAAATATTCCACCTCTCATAACATTAAACAGTGTATTTGAAAAGTGTCTTGCCGTACATAAATGATCATCACCAACTTGCAATCCATCTGCTTCAGCAACAATTTTTATCAGATTATCAGTACCTAATTGAATGTCCTTATTGATTTCAGCGATGACATCCGATTCATTCAAAATAAAATCGTTCAAATCTGAAATTGCTGCACTATCCTGATTAATTTCAGCAACAATGATCCACTCTTTAGATCCTTGTGGAGTTAATTCCAGTTCTGAATTAAGCATATAAGCACCACGAGTAGCTTTTACATCCACTTCAGTTTCAAGCTCTATTCCTCTCTTAAAATTTTGCTCTTGTTTAGCCGATAAAAGAATTTTCTTATTCTTAAGACCAACCGACCATACACTTGTACATTTTAAAGATTCACTTGGTTCAGCTTTGTCAACCGGAATAGAACTCAACATGAACAAACCCAAACCCGATTCAGGAAGGAGTTCATTCTTTTTGTATGCATCAAGCAAATTGCTGTATTCGCTCTGAAATGCATAATCGAATCCATATGGTATGATATTTTGAATTCCATCCAAAACTTCCAAATTCACATAGCCTGCTCCGGTATTTTTGACCTTTGATTTTCTAACAAAACCAAACTTTTCCGAATAATACCAGGCATACTGAAAAGCAATTCCCAAGTCGAGATTTATTTCCTCGAAAATGATTTTGTTACCATATATGCTTTTGTACAGATTTCTTTGAATTTGATATACTTCATTCAAATTTTTTGCGAAAGGTTCCCACAAAAATGTTCTATCATTTTTTTCAACCAAGAATAAAGTCTTACTACCTGTTATTCCTTTAAAATCATGGATTTTATCAACAGTGTAATATGGAAACAATGCGTTATCACGATTTTTTCTACCAGCCGATAATGAACCATTGCTTGATATAAACATCCAATGATCAGAATCACTTACCATGCTCATAAAAAAATCAGGCATTTGTTCTGAATTGCTAATCTTGTAGAACTTCTCATTGTTCATGTCTACAAATTCACCCTTAATCTCAGCCTCGCTGCAATTCAGGTTTGTGTTTCCCAGATAAATGTTACTCTTCTTCATTTTAATCTAAATAGATTCTACTTCAATTTCCTACAACAAAAAACTTCTGAGTTTTATATAATAAATCCTTAATGGATACAATCTGTTCCTACTCTTTAACCAGAATTACCTCCAGTTCTTCAAGAGATTTTCCCTTGGTTTCGGGTAGCATTACAATGACAAATACAAATCCTAATGCTCCGAATATTCCGTATATTAAAAAGGTAGTTGCATTTCCCAGGTTCATTTGCTCCCAAGGGAATACCAACTGTACAATGAAACTTATTCCCGAATTGATTAAGCCAACAAATGATATGGCCAAACCTCTCACCCGATTTGGAAAAAGTTCTGAAAACAGGACCCACATCACAGGTCCGATAGAAATTGCAAAAGAGGCAACAAAGCCAATAATTCCAGCCAATACCAACCAGGGGTTAATGCTGATTGCTTTTCCGATAAATTCCGATTGATGTTCTTTAAAAGTTTGTTCTCCAACACTTGCTAACAGCGCATTGTTGAATTCAATATCGCTTTGGAAAACAACATTCTCAATTTCATTTAATTTGGAAGGCTCAATAAAACCTGAGCATTCCGATATACTCTTTTCGCTTAACTGGTAGGTAGCATTTCCAAAACTCGCAGATAGCACAAACATCGAAACAACAATACCAAACAAACCAAAAACCAGGAGTGGTTTTCTTCCTACCCTATCGATCAACCAAATTGCAAAAAGAGTAAATACAAGATTGGTTAAGCCTACTAAAATTGCTTGTGAGAATGAAGCATCGGTTCCAATACCTGTTTGTTCAAATATCATTGGTGCATAGAAGAATACTGAATTAATCCCTGTGATTTGTTGGGTAATGGCAATCACAATGCCAATTAACAACACCAACTTTAAGGATGGTTTAAATAACTCCTTTACTGAAATTCGTTCCTTATTCTTTGATGAATTGATGCTTCGTGCAATATTTACCAACTGTTCCTTCGCCTCTTCTTCTCCTACAGCCTTATTCATTACTTCAAGGGCTTCATCATCCAAGCCGTTCATGGCCAACCAACGCGGACTCCTTGGTACAAAAAACAGTAAGAAAAAATAGAGCAATGCAGGCAAAGCTTCCAATCCCAGCATCCATCTCCAGTTGTATGCGTCGAACTGCAGCAAGGTGGCCCAATCGGCATTCGATTTTCCCAATTGTAAAATCAGGTAATTGGTAAAAAATGCAACCGATATTCCCAGTACAATATTCAGTTGATTAAAGGACACCATAGTACCCCTAAGTCTTGGAGGGGCAATTTCGGCAATATACATTGGAGCTATTATCAGCGATGCGCCAACACCGATTCCTCCAATCATTCTTGCCAAAACCAACATTATAAAATTAGGGGCTATGGCTGATCCTAAAGCTGAAATAAAATATAATGCTGCCGCACATTTTAAGACTGTTCGTCTTCCAAACCTATCACTAACAGGGCCAGCTAACATCATGGCCAAAGTTGCAGTAAGAGTCAAACAGCTCACAGCCCAACCCAATTGAATTTTACTAAGGTCGAACTGTGGTTCAATAAATTTTACAACGCCCGAAATTACCGACGCATCAAATCCCATTAGAAATCCTCCCAATGCAACAATTAAAGAAACAGCAGCACTATATCTTAAATTCATATTTTTCTTTTATTTCTTTTGATAAACTCTAACAAAGTCCACTTCCATTGTTTGCGGAAAAGCTTCCTTGTCGATTCCTTTAACACTTCCCCACACACCACCGACTGCAACATTTAAGATCAGGTAAAATGGTTTTGTGTAAGGCCATTTCGATTCTCCAAGGCCTTCATTTTTGTATTCGAAATACAAATGATCATCAACATAGCATTTCATGATATCTTCTGACCATTCCAATATGTAGGAGTGAAATTTTTCGGTGGCATCAGCAATCTTAATGGTTGCAGTTTGCTGTGTACCTTTTTGCCACTGATAATCTTTTGAGTGTGCAGAAGCATGAATCACTCCTGCCTCATGGCCAACATGTTCCATGATGTCAATTTCGCCTATGTTAGGCCAATCTCCATCTTCGAAAGACCAATCTCCGGGCATCATCCAAATTGCGGGCCAGGTACCTCTCCCATCAGGAAGTTTAGCACGCACCTCAATTCTACCATGCAGCCAATCCGATTTTGAATTCAACCTTGCGGAGCTATATTCTTTTCCTTCTATACTTTCTTTACATGCAGTAATATGAAGTACTCCATTCTCCACCCAGGTATTTTCTTTTTTAGCGTGTGTATAATGCTGCAATTCGTTATTGCCCCATCCCTGGCTGTTTCCTTCCGTATCGTATACCCATTTTGTTGAGTCAGGCAATCCGGTATAATCAAATTCATCCGACCATACCAATTGATATTCAACTTCTGCTTTCTGTTTTTGCTTTTTTGACTGATTGAAGTTACAAGCGGACACAAGAAAGGCGATGCCTATAAACAGACTTAATTTTTTAACCAGCATATTTTTCACTTTTACAGCGATTAACATTCCAATAATTTCCTATTGGTAAACTCTAACGTAGTCGATCTCCATTGTTTGAGGAAAAATAGAGTTATCGATTCCCTGGGCACCTCCCCAGGTTCCTCCAACTGCTATGTTCAAGATGAAAAAATGAGCTTTATTAAATGGCCAATTCTCAGCAGTTTTATTGGAAGGAGAATAGGTATGAGTAATATTGCTTTCGGTATCCACATAAAACTGGATTTTATTTTCATCCCAAATCATGCCATAAATATGAAATTCTTCTTCAGCTGTTTCCAAGCTTGCCGAACTTCCATTGCCATTCCCGGCATGCTCTGCCGGAGTGTGCACTGTAGCATGTATTGTGTTTGGTTCATAACCTACATATTCCATGATATCAATTTCACCACAAGCTGGCCATCCCACCTGATTCAGGTTAGCACCAAGCATCCAAATTGCCGGCCATATCCCTCTCCCTGAAGGAAGTTTTGCACGAATTTCCATTCTTCCATAGGTAAACTCTTGTTTTCCCCATGTGATCATCCTGGTTGAAGTATATGATCCTGCCACCATATTGTCATTTACCTTACGGGCAGTAATAATTAGTTTTCCATCCTCGACATGAGCATTATCACCATTGGTATAATTCTGGAGTTCCTGATTTCCCCAACCACCATCACCGGTTTCAAATGTCCAGTTATCGGTATTAATTGTAGTTCCATTAAACTCGTCAGACCACACCAAATCTTCTCCTTGTACATAGTCAGGATCATCATTGGCGATAGTAACAGTTTTAGTTACGGTTTTAGTATCACTTAAACTGTTCATTTTACCCCAAACTGTTAAGGTAATTTCATATGTCCCTTTAACAGGGTAATGAACACTTCGAACCGATGTTTTATCAGTTTCTTTTGAACTGGAATTCCCATTACCGTAATTCCACTGCAGGTATAAATAGTCTCCTTCAGAGGTATTTGTAAGGTTTACCAGGTTTGGATTATCCTGATCCATCTCAAGATCAAATCCTGCTGTATATTCCTCACCTTCATCACCACCACTACTTGAACAAGATGCAAATCCAACAAATAATAAAATGGCTAATAAATAATTCAAATTATTCATATATCACTCTAATCAAATTTCACGAATAGTTAAAAGTACCGGGGCTAAATGCCCCGGATAAAAAAGATCTTCTTAATCTAATAACATGAAATCGTCGATATAGAATATACCTGAATTACAATGTCCTTCTGCTCCAAGCTGAATGATTATCTGATCGAAATCTGTTCTGTCAGAAACATCACTAAAATCAAATGTCAATTCAACCCATTTTCCCAATTGATCTTCGGTAAAAACATGACCTCTAACTTGTTGAGTTTCCCATGCACTTCCACCTTTTTTACTATCCTGAAGTTTAACATCAATCTGAGGCTTAAGATTATGCTCTGACAACCAAGGAGTACCAGGGTCACATTCTGTTACATAATCATTAAAACTCGGAATGAAAACCTTCATTGTGAAAACATTTCTCGAAGTAAGGTCTATTCTGTAGTCCAACACAGTTTTCACGTTGGTCCACTCAAATCCATCTTTTGTATATCGGGCAATATTTTCTGAAGTATTAGGTTCAAGAGGTGCAAAATTTGTAATCGTTTCAAATGCAACTATGTCATCCAGATTCCAAACTACATTACCATTACCTTCAAAATCATCCATGATATCATTCTCTTGAAGAGGTTTTTCAACAACAGGTACTTCATAACCCTTCACAATTAAATTGTTGTACCATCTGTTACCATCTGCTCCAATACAACTCAATTGCAATGTATTTTCAGTTATGGCTTCAATTCGGAATTCATTGTTGGCAGCACCATAGTTAAATCCGAAGAATGAAGGTTTTTCAGAAGATAATACGATGTAGTTTGCACCATCTCTTTCTGTTAATGACCAATTTGCAGCAGCAGGTGTAAAATCTACTCTTGCATCTGTACCATCAACTTCAACAGGATTAGAATAATTAGGATCATTTAATAGTAAATCTTTAACATACGAGTTGCCATTATTCTTATAGTCGAATATAAAATCGACCAAAGTAAATGTAAACTCATCGTCATATGCTCCCGCTCCTGTTTTCTGTAACGGACTTGCAGCCCACCATTCCGGCCAGTTTCCATCTGCAGGACCTATTCCAAAGTGCCCTGATCCTAAACTATCCACAACCCAGGTTTTTCCTTCTGTAGCAGAAGCACCACCAGAAATCATTGTTAATACCGGGCTATCCAAAAACGCATAATCAGTTTCTGTTTGCTCAATGGTAGTTAACTTTACTCCCTCGCTACCGTCAGCAGCTGCAATGGTAAGAGTTACCTCGTAATTACCTGGAAGAGGATAGTAAGCGGTAACCTTGTTTCCCTCTGCACTTGAACCATTTCCAAAATCCCATTTCACTGTCTGGATTCCTGAAAGAGGAGTTAAATTTTCAAAATTATAATGAAAAGCATCCTCACCCTGAGCAACCGTAAAATTCATCTCTTCAGCAGTAGGAGCTGTTTGAAAATTTAATTCGGACTTATCGAATTCATTCGGATCGCAGGCAACCAACATCATCAAGATTGCCAGTGCAAATCCAAATCCTGATTTTATAATATTTTTCATGATTTTAACTTTAAATGTGATTAGTAACCTGGATTTTGTACCAATTTGTATTCTCCATATGTTCTGTCAATCTCCGATTGAGGGATTGGGAAATATTTTCTTGTTTCGTCCCAGGTTCTTTCTGAAGAAAACTCAGGAATACTTTCAGTTAACAGAGCAGTATCACCCCAACGTACCAAATCCCAGTAACGCATACCTTCTCCGAAGAATTCTCTTCTACGCTCCAGTTTAATATTTTCTGCTGTTGCAGGAATAGAAGCTACTCCAGCTCTTGTTCTCACTTCATCAAGACAAGTTTCTGCAGTTAAACCAGTAGTAGCTGCCTGACCATGTACAACGATCAGCTCGGCTGCATTTAATAAAGCCTCAGCATAACGGAAAATGCGAACATTGTTTTCGTAGTTCAAATCACCAGTATAAGGAGCATCGTTATAATCTTTACGAGCAGCATATTTTGCCATAAAGAAACCTGTATTCTGGAAACGTGCAGTGTAAGTTCCTTCTTCGAACTGGTTCACAGATGCGCCTAATCTAACATCTCCGTCTTCATAAATATCAACAATTTCAGTACGAGCAGGACCGAATCCCCATCCTCCTTGATATTCAGTACTTCCGCTTAGCAAATCGGTACCAGTTAATTCGTTTGGAGAAATAAAAGTAGGCAGGTTGGTTCCATAACCAGTCCATGCAGCTCCCCAATCTTTACCTTCTGCCAAATGATTTGCTTCAAATATTGAACCTGAACCGAATTCACCAGCTCTGTCCCAAATTGATGCATAGTCAGCCAATTCGAATTCATTGCTATTATAAATTTCTTCCATATCAGCTAAAACCTCAGCATATTTGCTTTGATCTTTTTGATACATTACAATTCTTGCTTTCAACATCATTGCAGCAGCTTTACTTGCACGACCGTCGTTTACAGCACTTGTTTGTAATGGTAGCTTATCTCCTTCGATAGCAAAGTTTACATCTTCGATCAATTCAGCATAAACCTGATCAGCAGTTAGCTGAGGTGCAAAATAAGGAGCTTCCAACTCTTCCTCGAAATAAGGAATGTTACCCCAGAATTTCCATAACCAATGTACATAGTACGCTCTTAGAAAGTGAGCTTCTGCCTTGAACTGGTTTAATTTATCTTCGTCAACACCGATAGCATTTTCGCAAGCTAAGATTACTCCATTACAACGGCTTAAACCTGCATAATAAATGTTCCAAAGTCCACCTGTCGTTAAATCACCATTCAGGTTGTACTGAGACAAATTGTAAAGAACTTGCTGGTCACCAGCAGAACCTCCACCTTTGTATACATCATCCGATAAAAGGTCTGACATAAAAGTCACACTGTTGTACTGAAAATCGGCATAACTATCGAATAATAATATCTGATATGCAGCACCAAGATTTGATAAAATTGCTCCTTCAGTTGCATCACCTCCTGCCGCTTGAGAGTCAGTAGGCTCCACTGTTAAAAATTCATCGCTACAGGCTGTAAAACCTATTAAAACAGCAAGGAATATTGTTTTTATATATTTATTCATAATGTTTTCGTTTTTGACTTAGAAAGTAATGTTTGCTCCAAATGTAATGGTGCGTGATTGTGGGTATACACCTTTATCCACACCAATTGTGGTATAACCTCCAGAAGCAACTTCCGGCTCAAATCCTTCGTAATCAGTTAATGTAAACAGGTTTTCAGCTGCTACATACAGTCTGAATCTGTTAATGATTTTCTTGCTGATAATTGAAGAAGGAATAGTATACCCTAACTGAATTGTTTTCAATCTAATGTATGATCCATCCTTCACATACAAATCAGAAGAACGTGCGTTACCATTTGGATCTTCAGATGTTACTCTTGGAATTGAATTAGAAGTACCTTCACCTCTCCAACGATCTAAAATCCATGCTGGACGATTCATATTAGGAATATCCGCTCTTTGAGAGAAATCGTAAATGTCATTTCCATAACTTCCCTGGAAGAAGGCATTGAAATCAAAATTCTTATAATCAGCAGAAATATTTAAGCCAAATGTCCAGTCTGCCATCCCTTTACCAATTTTGGTTCTGTCATTATCATCGATAATTCCATCCTTGTTGTAATCAACAAACCTTACATCGCCTGGTCTTGCAGATTCTCCATAAGTATTGTTGTACTGATCTGCTTCTGCTTCGTTTTGAATCAAGCCATTCGTTTTAAATCCGTAGAAGAATGGGAAAACTTCACCATTTTGACCTTTAACGTAACTACCAATTCCAGAAGTACCATTACTTTCATAAATTGCTTCTCCTGAATCGTTACCCATATCAATCAACTCATTCTTGATATAAGAAGCCTGAGCACTTACTGAGTAATTAAAATCACCAATGTTATCTTTCCAGGTAATTTCAAACTCAATCCCTTTGTTTTCCATATCACCTGCATTGGCAATAGGTCTTCCCTTACCTACATAAGAAGGAATTTGCTGTTCCATCAACATTCCCTTAGTATCTTTCTTAAAGTAATCGAAACCAATTGTTAAAGCATGGTTTAGTAATCTCAAATCAAAACCAACATCAATTTGTTCTGATTCCTCCCATTTCAAATTAGGATTCGCTATAACAGATGCATTTGTACCATACTGCAATGTTGAGTTGTCACCCGAACCAAAATAGTAGTTGGTACCGCCATCCATTAAACTGGTATATCTAAAAGCACCAATATTTTCATTACCATTTCTACCCCAGCTGGCACGAACTTTAAAGTAATCAACCCACTCAGGAAGACCATCCATGAATGATTCATTTGTTACGTTCCAACCCACAGAGAATGATGGGAAGGTTGCCCATTTGTTGTTCGGACCAAAGTTTGATGAACCATCGCGACGAACAGTTGCCTGGAACATGTATTTTTCATCGAAGTTATAATCGATACGTCCGAAGTATGATGCTAATGTTTTAGAAGTATATCCTCCTGTACCACCTGAAAGAATAGAATCATCTTCATCAGCAGTAGCATAATCAATTACAGCTTTAGTTGGATTCTCTTCCAATAAATCAAAGTCGGTTCCCGATAAATTTCGGTAAGTATATTCTTTTGAAGACTGACCTAACAAGGCTGAGAAATTATGCTTCTCATTAATTGTCTTTGTATAATGTAATGTGTTTTCGATCTGCCAGTTATAACCTCTATTCATACTAGACCAAACTGAAGAGCGACTGAAGTTTTTACCTTGCGAAGTTAGATAGTAAGGAAATCTATACCCATCTGTTCCCCAGAAAGCAAGATCAACACCATAACTGGATTTAAATTTTAAATCCTGAATAATTTCCAATTCAGCCCAAAGTGTAGCAACAATCTTATCTGAGTTGTCTTCTGCATTATCTGGAGCATTCAACATTGCCACAGGGTTAGCAATTTCCTGGAAACCTGAAGGAGGCAAAGAAAACACACGTCCATCTTTACCTTTTACAGCTGTAGGTTGAGAAGCTAAAACTGCATCTGGATCCGCAGCATAAACAGAAACACTTGGATCGAAGGCCAAAGCACTACCCAAAACAGAACCAAACTCTGAGTTGGTTTCGATACCTGTTGATTTAATTCTGGTATAACCAGCATTAACACCAACTTTTAAGTTTTTAAACCACTGGCGCTCTTCTTTTAATACATCGTAAGTATTGTTTAAACGAAGGCTGTAACGCTCGAAGTTTGATTTGTTAAAATTACCTCCAACAATACCCTCCTGATTGAAATAACCAAATGAAACAAAATAGTTAGATCTGTCATTTCCACCACTAATGCTTACCTGGTGATTTTGAACTGGTGCATCATAGTTGAATGTTTCATCCTGCCAATCGGTTCCTGTTCCGACATTTGCAATTTGATCTGATGAATAGATTGCACTATTTCCATCGTTCAATTGCATTTCATTCATAATTACCATGTACTCTTCAGCATTTAAAACAGCTTTTTTAGTCCATGGGTTCTGAAATCCATATGAAAAGTCGTAGCTAATTGTTGCTTTCCCCTGAGAACCTGATTTGGTTGTCACAAGAATAACACCATTTGCACCTCTGGCACCATAAATTGCAGAAGATGCAGCATCTTTTAACACCTCAACAGATTCAATATCGGAAGGGTTCAAGTAATTAATACCACCATCAACAGCCATTCCATCTACAATATATAAAGGATCACTATTGTTGATTGTACCAATACCACGAATTCTAACCTTTGAATCGGCTCCTGGCTGACCTGAACTTTGAGTAATCTGTACACCAGAAACTCTCCCTTTCAATACGTTTTCGATACGTGAAGGAGTCGATTTTTCAAGATCTTCAGCATCAACACTACTAATCGAAGCAGTTACAACACTTTTCTTTTGAACACCATAACCAATTACAACAACCTCATCCAAACCTGTTGTTTCAGTGTCCAAAATCACATTAATTTCAGTTTTATCACCAACAAGTATTTCCTGCGAGGTAAAACCAATAAGAGAAAATACCAATACATCTTCACCAGATGCTTCAAGGCTAAACTTACCATCAAAATCTGTAGAAGTACCTATAGTAGTACCTTTAATAACAACCGATGCAAATGGTAAAGGTGTACCATCCTCGGCCGAAGTAACTAAACCTGTTATAGCTTGTTTTTGTGCAAAAGATTGCAAACAAAAGAAAGCCATAACTAAAAACAAGACTGTTTTTTTCATAAATTCGTTCGTTAAGATTAGAAAAAAATTAGTTTACTCATTTGGGTTATACCGATTAGTATTTAAGTAAATTCACAACTGCACTCTGTTTGTTATATATTTTTTAAATATCCATCGGCATTATACCATCGTAATTTTGACATTAAAACGGCATAACATTTATTCACCTAAATCGTTTGCAATATCTTCCAATGTTAACTCAATGTCAAAAAAACAGCTACATCACAAACTCATCATTACGACAAAACCAATACATCATTACTACATCATTACACTTCTTAAAAGATTTATCTTACTCATTTACTTACACTTAACAAACTTAACGTTTCTTAAAAATTGCATACCTCTCATACATCAAAAAACAAAAAGGGCAAATCCACCAAGTAGACCTGCCCTTTTCTCTTAAAATTGATATTTTTACACGTTCAGTAAGAAATCGATTAGATTTTCATCTCTTGAGAGATCAAATTTTTTCCGAAGTCTGTATCGACTAATTTCAACCCCTCGCACTGATATATTCATCAGAGGTGCAATTTCCTTAGTAGATAAATTCATTCTTAGATAAGCACACATTCGCAGATCTTTTGGGGTTAGTTGAGAATATGCACTTCTTAGCCTTCTTAAGAAGTTTTCATGCACTTGATCGAAATGTAATTCGAACTGTTCCCAATCCTGATCGCTATTAAACTCTGAATCCAGAGTTTTCATTAATTGTCGAACTTGGACAAGAGCTGTTGGATCCTTTATCTTCTTTAATGCTTTTTTCAGTTCTCCAACAGCATAGGAAAGAACCTCGTTCTTATGAATAATATTCATAGTAGAACTTGCTAACTCTCGAGTCTTAAAGTCAACTTCACTCCTTAATTTTTCATTTCTTAATTGTACAATCTCCCTTTCAGCGATTAGCGCTTCTTCTCTAAACTTTTGCTCTTTGGCCTTTAACTCCTCTTGCTGTTGCTTCTCTAACCTTTCATGCATTCTTCTTATGCGCAATCGCACTAACAACACAATGCCCCATAAAATGGCTATACTAACCAAGAGATAAATAAAATAGGCCAATTTTGAACGATACCAAGGTGGTAAAATTGTAAATTTAAACTCATCAGGAACCGATTGCACTCCATATTGATTTTGGGCAAGTACACGAAAAACATAGTCTCCTTCAGGCAAGTTTGTATACTCCTTACTTGTGTTGGTTTCCCAGTTAGAGGTATCTTGTTCGAAGCCTTGTAATTGATACTTATAATTGACCAACTGCATTTGACTCGACTGCGGAGCACTATATTGAAAACCAATTGCATTATTCCTAAACTTAAGAATCACGGGCATCTCCTCATCCTCCCTTTTAAACCCCGAGTAAATAATTGAATCTTGCAAGCTTGTCTTATCTGCCACCTTCACTTTTCTGATTAAAGTATGGAAAGTATTCTCGTACCTTTTTCGCATTTCCGGATTATAATGAACAAATCCATCCTCAGTAGCAATTAATACATTTGACCTGTCTATTTCATAAACATTCTCAAAAGCCCCTATAAAAGAACCTCGAATCGAAGAAAAAGCCATTTCATGTTTCTCATAAGAGTTATCTACTTGCAATTTCAATACTCCTAACTTTTCATCCTGAAAATACCAGATATCACCATTTGATTGCTCAAAAAGTTTTGTAAGCTCCTTTTCCTTTCCAAATAGATTATTTAATGATTGGTAAGCTTCAAACCTGTTGATCTCAGGAACATACTCATAAAAGCCCTTATTGGTTGTGAAAACCTCTTTATCACGAACTTTATGAATCCCAATACTTAAATCAGAAGAAAGCCCATCTTCCTTTCCATACAGTTTAAAATTAATACATGAATCCAATGCATTGTTTAAAACGATCCGATACAATCCTTTATAACCATGACTCATCCATATGCTGTTATCATCATTCCAAATCATTTCTCTGGATGATTCCTGAAAACCGCCGATTTTTTGTTTAAACCTCCACTTCCCCTTTTCCGATTCCCTTTCGAAAAGGATCAAACCTGAATAAGTTCCTCCTATCATTTGATTTGGGAATTCACTTTTATATAAATATTTCCATCCTCCTTCAACATCACAAATCAATTCACCTCTATCCTGATTGATCCTAAAAGTACCTTTAGTGTGTCCGCATATGAGCTCACCACCTATTACTTGCAAGCTCCAAACCTGACCAGAAGTTTTTTCAACAAGCCTAAACTTTTCGTTCAAGTTTAAATCCATATCTAAAAAATCGTACTTACGGGCAAACAAGCCCATATTTGTTCCGAGGTACAAATATCCCTTAAAATAAATTGAGGAATATCCTGTTCCGATATCTCTTACTCTGGGAAAAGTGGTTACTGGTGAACTAATTTCAAGGTGATTAATTCCATTGTCTAAACCTAGCCAAAGATTCTTATCCGAATCCTGGAATAAACTAAGTATGGTATTATTTTGCAAACCTAAATCTGTATTAACATGCTGGATAATTTGTCCCCTTTTATTGAGAATATATAAACCATTTCTAACCGTTCCAAAAACAAAATGATCATCTCTTAGTGCTAAACCTGAGTAGATTTGCTCTTTAACAAATGACTTGTTTGCATCAAGATTCCATGATTTAGTTTCTCTTCCATTATATATAAATAAACCATTCAGGGCAGTTGCAATAAGAAGTTCATCCTCGGAGTAAGGCAGTACACTAACAATTTCTATATCTTTAAACTTTTCACCGCCTGCCACCAGATGAAAGTCTTGTCCATTCAATTTACAGAGCCCTTTTCCTAGAATCTGTACATAAAACGAATCATCTATAACAAAACTCTTACGAAAAATCATTCTGTCACCAATAATGGACAATTTATTATCCTTATAGAAAATGACTTTTTCAAAGGTGTGAAATACAATTCCATTCCTGAAGTGATAAATTTGCCATATTTCTTCGAAATCTCTTTCCGCCTCGGGAAGCAGATTTACCAAAGACCTGTAAACCAACTTGCCTTTTGAATCGGGTTCCAAATACCCAAATTCATTGTATGCTCCCACATAAACCCTGTCCGACTTGTCGATTGCCAAAGCACGCACTACCGATCTATTAGGCATTTCTATTAATCGCCAGTTGGTTCCGTCGAATTCCAGAACTCCTTCATTATTGGCAAAATACATCAATCCTTTAGAAGATTGTGTAATGTCCCAATTTTGAGTTCCTCCATGATATTCACTTCTTGGAAAATTTTTAATAAAGGGAATTCCTTTGTTTTTTACCTTGGCGAAACAAGAAAAATTTAAAAGTAGAAATAGGAGTAGTATTGTACTTGATTTATTCAAAGCAATGGCGATTTTGTTTATTGAAATATATAATGATTCATAAAAATATGCAAAGTTGTTTTAGATACTACAAAACATCAAGAATAATTTTCCTTGCTAAAAGTAAAGACTTACAATTAACAACTCTTAACATCAAAACATCACCTCAAACACACAAAGCACTACAAACCTACCACTTACAATCAATAAGCGATTTCTCAAATTAACCTTATTTAACCTTGATTCACCTTAAATCATCTAATGATACATGAATGTGAACTTTCTTTGAATTGAATTTTAAAACGAAGATTAATGTACAGAATTTTACTATCTATATTTTTCATCCTTACCGGATTATCCTTATTTGCTCAGAAAAGTTATACATTAACTGGTAAAGTATTAGACTCGCAAGAAGAAGCTTCTTTACCTGGTGCAACCATTCTACTAATTAATAAATCGGATACCATTCAAAAAAAAGGTACCATAACCAACGAATTAGGCAATTTCAATATAAAAGTAAAACCAGGACAATATGATTTTCGAGTTTCTTTTATCGGCTATAAGGAGATTAAAAAATCAATCTCCGTAGATAAATCATCCATTGACCTGGGTCAGTTTAAATTGATTGAAAACTCTGAATTTCTTCAGGAAATAAACATTACAGAGACCTTACCGCCAACAAAAATCAAAGGCGATACCACTGTATTTAATCCAGATGCATTCAAAGTAAATCCAGATGCTACTGCAGGGGAACTCTTGGCCAAAATGCCTGGCTTTTATGAAATGGATGGTAAACTGGTTGTAGAAGGACAAGAGGTTGCTGAAGTATTAGTGGATGGGAAAAAGTTTTTTGGGAATAATATGAATCAAGCTTTGGCAACTATTCCAAACGATGTAATTAAAAACATTGAAGTTTATGAATACAAAAGCGATGAAGAAAAATTTACCGGACTAAAAAGAAATGAAGAAGATAAAAAAACCCTAAACATTGTTACCAATAAGAAAAACAAAAGACTTGTTTTTGGTGATGTGGCTGCAGGATTTGGGAAAGATAACAGATATGGTTTCGATGGGAACATTAACAGTTTTTCAGATAACAATAGCATTACAATTACTGCAAAGTCGAGAGATGTAAATGCCCCTCTAAAATTAAGCAATAGAAATTTTGGAAATAGAAGCATTGATGGAAATGACATTCAGGATGACTCTTTTGGAATCAACTTTGTAAATTCAAAAAATGAAAATGATATTGAATTTAGCTACGAATATGGCAATCAAGAATATGAAAACAAGAGCAATAGTATTAAAACTTATACATCTGATGCACTAGCTGGTCAGGTTCAAAATTCGACAAACCACTCGACCAACAACAACAATGATCACCGTATTAATCTGAGAGTATCATTAAACTCCAACCCGAAAAACAGGTTAATGCTGAATACCAATATTTCCACAACTGATGGTGAATCAAATTCCAATTCCATTTCTGATACCAAGTTAAATGATAACCCTTTAAATTCGAATAATAACCTGAACTCATCCGAAAATAAAAACTACAACCTATATCAAACTGTAAATTATTCAAAAAGCCTGGGTAAAAAAGGTCGTTCTTTGAACTTAAATGCTGGATTTAATTACTCCAACAATGAATCCGATGGCAAACAATTGTCCGAAACTTTAAATGAAAGCAATGAAGTAAGCCAAAGTATTAATCGAATTTCAGATTCTAAAAGAAAAAACTCAGGTGTTGATGCTGGAATATCGCTTAGCGAACCTATTGGTGAAAAAGGATTTGCCAGTTTAGGATATCGTTTTAATTATAACGAACAAAAATCCGATAAATACGGATATAACTTTAATGAAAGTGAAAACTCATATAGCGATTTAGATGAACTAACCACCAATAATTTTGAAAACTCAAGTATTAAAAATGCGGGAAGATTTTCTTATAACCTTAATGGTAAAACTCATGGTTTTAGCTTAGGAGCAGATTTTGAGATGACTACGCTTAAAAATGAAGAATCATTTCCGAATAAAACAGATTTTGATAAGGATTTCTTCTCATTCAAGCCATACGTTAGGTATTCTCTTACTTTAAAGAATCAAAAAAGAATCAACTTGAACTATATGTCACGAACAATGACTCCAAACATTCGCGATTTACAAGAAGTTGTTAACCTTTCAAATCCATTAAACATTACAACAGGTAATTCTGAATTAGAACAATCAAGATCTCACACTTTAATGGCTCTTTATTCAGCGTCAAACATGAAAAAAGGAAGCCATTTATCCATTCATGCAATGGCAACCTCGACAAACAATACTTTCGGTAGAAGAACAATTGTTGCAGCTAAGGATACAACCATAAATGGAAAGTACTTTTTACCTGCAGGAGGACAATTTTCAGAACCTGTAAATCTTGATGGTCAATATTCAATAGGAACAAGTATTTCGTATAGCTTTCCTCTTAAAAAATTAAAGTCTAAACTGAACATCAACACAAGAGGTCGATTCTCTCACAATCCTACTTTTGTTAATGATAAAAAGGCATATACTGATTCATGGAACTTGAATCATGGAATGACACTTAGTTCGAACATTAATGAAAAAATAGATTTTACATTCACCAGCTCAAGCAACTATCAAAAATCCAATAATACATCAAACTCTGGTTCAGAATATTTATCTCAAACCACCTCATTAAACATGTATTGGAATTTCTATAAAGATTTGGTTTTTAGAACAAATGCAAGCAACAATTATCAAAATAACTTTTCTACCAACGATGTGGATAGCTTTTGGCATCTAAACCTTGGCATATCTACCAAAGTATTTAAAAATAAACGTGGTGAATTATCATTTACAGCTTATGATATCTTAAGCAAAGAGGATGAAAGATCTCACTATGTTAATGACCTATATACTGCAGATTATTATACAAATAAGTTGAATAAATTCTACATCCTTACCTTCAGTTATAAATTAAGAGATGGCAAAGGAAAAGGAAGAAAGTACAGAGGAGGACATGGAATGTATCCTGGTTATGGCAATCACATGATGATGTAATGCCATAAACACCAAAACAAAAAATTATTTTCTTTTAAATTTTCATAGTCAATGTTTGTAGGTCATTCTTTCGGAATGGCCTATTTTTTTTTAAGATGTATATGATTCAAGCTGATTTTAAACTGCTATATTGTTGTCAACAGCTATTTTTTTGTCTAATTTATTGATAATTGTTCATTAATTGCTGTTTAGCGCTGACTGTAATTTGGTTAATTAAGGTTAACAATTCAAACATTTACTACTGAAAGCCAGTATATTTGTTTCATGTCTAAAAACCGATTAAATCGAAAGAAATTTAAAATCATTTCACCAATGGTTTTAAGTATGTTTTTATTGGTAACTTTTGTGGGGTACTGGTTGCATTCTCAATACAATAATGAAAAGAAAAACCTGCAAGTAGAATTATCCAGACTTTATCATGTATCCATAAACGATGGAGAATTTATCCTCTTTTATCGAAATGTGATAAAACCTGCTTTGAATCATCAAGACACCATAAATTTCGAAAGCTTAAAAATAGGGTCACCAAAAACCAGTTCAGAGTTTAAAAGAGCTTACATCAAAGAGTTAAAAGAATTTATAGATACCAATCAAAACTATACAAATATCTTTAGAGCTATTGAAACTAGTTCATTTATCCCTGATAGTTTAAGAGATGAACGATATTATGACATTTTAAGATTGGGTTATCGTTATCAAATTTACCCTGCTCAAATTCTTTATAATCAAAGGAAAAAATCAAATGATACTACTCAACAATTTTTAAGAAATATATTCTTAAGAAATGTTGCTATTAATTTCCCAAATATAAAAGCTGGACATGAGGATGAAATTGACAGGGAAAATATTGAATTGATTGAAAAAACCAATCATGAAGTATTAAGAAGAGGAAAATTGGGCATCATCATATATACTCGCAGGTATGATAAAGCAAGCGTTCTATACTTTGAGCATTATTTCCTACATCTAATTACAGAAATTCTACCGCAAATTATCTTCGGAATTGTATTAATCAGTCTGTCGGTATTTGCTTTGGTAGTTGCTTATCGTAGTTACCTTAGCCAAGCAAAGCTAAATATGCTTCGTTCCGATTTCGTTAGTAATATTACTCATGAACTAAAAATTCCGGTATCCACAGCAAAAGCTGCCATGGAAGCCATTCTGAATTATGGAATCTCCGACGATAAAGAAAAAACAAAGTCCTATCTTAAAATGGTTGCTTCAGAAATGAACCGCCTGGATAGTCTTACTTCAAGAGTATTGGAACACTCAAAGCTTGAGTCTAACCAACATCTATTAAAGAAGGAAGAAACCAACTTAAATGAATTTGTCGATCGAATTGTGAAGTCGGTACAACTCTTTTCTGCAAATACGATCAATATCAAATTCAACAAACCCAATGAATTGATAAGTATTCCTATCGACCAGGTATACATTGAAGGGGTAATTCGTAATTTGATAGAAAACAGTAAAAAGTATGGTGGTAATGATGTAAGTATTGTTGTGAATCTTTGGCAAAAAGGTTTACATGTTTACATATCGGTTATCGATAATGGTCCGGGAATTCCAAAAGAATATTTGAATAAGGTTTTCGATCGCTTTTTCAGAGTGCCAACCGGCGACCAACACAATGTAAAAGGATTTGGTTTGGGCTTAAGTTTTGCTGCTTTGGTTATGAAACAACACAATGGATCAATCGGGGCTGATAATCTAACAGAACATGGCTGTGAAATAAAATTAGAATTCCCAGCTTAGACAGTGAACAGTGAACAATGAACAAAGTTGAAAGGTTTGCTGTGCCTGCGCAACTGATAACTGATAACTGATAACTGATAACTGATAACTGATAACTGACATTTAAGTTTTATTAACAAAATCACCCCCACTCAATCTTCTCACATTTTCTTATCTTGCAGGGCACTCAAGCTAAGATAATCATGAACAAAACGAAGATACTTTACGTTGAAGACGAACCTAATTTAGGCCAAATCGTTTACGATTCGTTGATCCTAAAAGGATTCGATATCATTTGGGAGACAGATGGAGCACAGGTAATGTCGAAATTTCATGATTTTACTCCTGACATTTGCGTTTTGGATATCATGCTTCCAAATGTTGATGGATACCAATTGTGTGAGCACATTAGATCCAAATTTCCAACACTCCCAATTATTTTTCTTACGGCCAAAACGGAAACTCCCGATCTAGTAAAAGGATTTGAATCTGGCGGTACCGATTATATCCGCAAGCCTTTTAGCATTGAAGAATTGGCGATTCGAATCGATAACCAATTAAAGTTACATGGCATTGGCGAGAACAAAGAAACAGCAAAGGAGCAAAAAATTGAACATGATGAAATTAAATTAGGGACTTACACCTATTTCCCTAAAAGATATGAATTGATCACACCTTCGAAAACCATTAACCTTTCGAACCGTGAAGGCGAATTGCTAAAAAAACTAACCGAAATGGGAAGTAAGGTTGTGGAACGAAAAGACATTTTAATGCAGGTTTGGGGCGACGATTCATTCTTCAATTCCCGTAACCTTGATGTGTACATTAAAAAGCTTCGCAACTACTTTGCCGAAGATGATCATATTGAAATACAAACACTACGAGGCAGAGGATATTTGTTTTTGGTGAAATAAAATCAGCTGTATAAAATACAAAAGGAGTACTCTTAAAATAGGTACTCCTTCTTTTATAATATAAGTTTTTACTTCTACTCAAAGGTAGTATCAAGTGTTCTAAGCTGAATCACTTTCTTGATTTCTGCCAGCGATAGTTCCGTTTCCAACTTGATGTTTACTGATTCTCCTGCCAATACATCAAAATAATTATCAGAAAAGAATCCATCTTCATCGCCAAGGGTAAAAAACAGATTCTTGGCCAACACATCCGATGTTAAGGAAATTTCGTAGACCTCTTCTCCTTTTGTTATCTCAAATTCAACATTTGGTTGAGGCAATTCGAGATCTTTAACCGGATTAAAGTATAGGATATTCCTTTCCAATACTTCTTCACCCATTTGCACTTCAACCAAAAACAATTCTCTGTTAGGATTTCTATTCTGTAAAAATGATTTAAGCTCCTGACTAAAGAAAACTTCACTTGAATTTTTACAAATGGTAATGTCTTTGCTTTCCGACCATTTTTCCTTCCCATAAAAATCAAGCACTCTCATGACCAATTTGGCTTTGATTTCTTTCAAATGGTCATTTACCACAGCTACCTTAATACTATCATTTTCGAAATAAGGTGAAACCAATAATGGTTCAAAACCTTTTTTCACATAGTATTGCAGAGCTTTCCATTCCTGGTAGTAATCGGTAGAACTCCATGAAGCAACCGGCCAGCAATCATTAATCTGCCAGTACAAGCTTCCCATACAATATGGCATGGCTCTTCGGTGACCTTCCAAAGCAAACTTAATTCCTTCGGCTTGCAATACATGATTCACATACAAGAATGATTCAAAATCCTTAGGTTTCTTGTAATCCTTCAACATGTAATATTCAATGGTTTCATTCCCAATTGATGATCGCTGATGAGACTTCATAACCCCTGAATAGATATCGTAATCCTTAGGTTCAGCATATTTTCTAACCGATTTCATTTCCGGGAAAGATTGAAAACCGTATTCGCTCATAAATCTTGCAATATGTGTAGCATAGGTTTCAAATGGTTCTTTTCCCCACCATACTCCCCAGTAATGATCATCACCATTAATTAAATCGGGTTTTATGCCTGTTCCTGATGAAGGGCTTGAACTCCAGTAGAACCTTGACGGATCATATGTTTCCACTGCTTTAGGCAATACTTCATGAAAGATATCGGCGTAGGCTTTCCAAACTTTAGCACTTACCTCCTCACCTTGTTCTTTCGCTTGTCTTTTCCACCCCCAATTGTGCCAGGCAACCAGAATCTCATTATTGCCACACCAAAGTGCAATACTTGGATGATTTCTTAGGCGTTTGATGTTATCTCTTGCTTCAAGCTTTACATTATTTAAAAACTCCTGATCTCCCGGATACATGGCACATGCAAACATGAAATCCTGCCAGACCAATATTCCTGCCTCATCACATAAGTCATAAAACAAATCATCTTCGTAATAACCACCTCCCCAAACGCGCAACATATTCATATTGGATTTTTTGGCAGTAGCAATAACCTTTTTCAATTGTTCCTTGCTCACTCTTGAAGGGAATATATCGTTCGGAATGTAATTCGCCCCTTTCATAAACACAGGTATCCCATTTACTCTAAAAAAGAATGAAGTCCCCTTCTCATCCTTTTCCCGCACTACTTCAATAGTTCTAATACCAATACGGTGACTCGCATCCTCCTTTTTACCATTAATATTTACTTGTGCCTTGATATTATAAAGGATTTGATCGCCCAAACCATTGGGCCACCATAGTTTGGGATTTTTAATATCAAAATCCAGCTCATAAGTGTGATTTCCCTTTTTCAATTGGACTTCTGAAGTAGCCAAGTCCATCCCATCATTCTGAATTTGAATCCCTGCCAGGACTTCCTGCTCTGCTTCCAGTTCAAGAATAGCGGTAAATCTGGCAAGATCTTCACTCACCTCATTTTGTACAATCTGTAAATCCTTAATTCTTGCATTGTCCCATGCCTTAAGGCATATCGGACGCCAAATACCACTGGAAACCAAGCGTGGCCCCCAATCCCAACCATAATGATAACCAGCTTTACGAGTATAAATACTTACCCTTTTATTTCCTTCAACCTGGCCCAATTCAGCTTGGTCATTCTCCGCTCCGGGATATACAAATCCATTAGCATCGTACAACTTTAAACCTTCATTAATTGGCGACCGAAACTCAACTTTTAGTTTATTTTTCCCGGTTTTCAGATATTTCTTTACATCAACAGTCCACTCCCGGAACATGTTATCTGCCGAAAGCACCTCCTGATCGTTCAAGTAAACATCAGCATAGGTATCTAGACCTTTAAAATCAAGTACAAGTCTATCTTTCTTCAAAAAATTCTGATCCAGATCAAATTCCGTTTTGTAGATCCAATCCTTTTTATCGATCCACTGCAAATCATGTTCATTTAAACGATAGAAAGGATCTTCGATCTTACCATTTGCAAGCAAATCGGTATGAACACAGCCTGGTACTTTAGCAGGCAACCAGTTTACCGAATCCTTTTCAGAAAACTCCCAATTAGAGTTCAACTCTTTCACAATCATTAAGTTTTGATTTTGTGATTTGCAGCCCAGAAGAAATAACAGGACCACAAGCAGCGCAAGACATAGTCGAGACATAAATTTGTTTTTATTGTTTGGCTTTGGCTTTTAGGAATTCAAGTGCTAAAATAATCAGAAAAAAAGAAACCGATGAATTGTAAACCAAACAAGTTGACAATTCATCGGTCGTTATGCTATCATTATTATACTCTTTTTATATAAACAACACCTTTTTATCTTTGAATAGCTCTCTAAATTCGGGAGGCAAATCAATTAAATCTGCAGTTAGATCATTGATGATATCCAAACTTTTATTGGATAATAAATTCATGATATCATCAATGGTTTCACCACAAAGCATAAAAGGCATTTGATGAAAAACCATCTCATCCTTCCAACACAAAGCATAAATCTGATATTCATTTACCTCATCCATAGCCTTATTTTTCACAATACAATTGTTTAACCAGATATCGGCATCCATAAAATCATGCCTTTTCAGTTCTCTATCTCTCTCTTCAACCCTACTGTTGGCTTCAAAATAAGCAGCAATTTTCTCGTTCGACTCTTTGGATAAGGAGTCATGCATCTCCTGCCTGCAATCCATACAGCAGGCCAATTCGAAAACCAATTGTGGTTTATCCAAACCAGGTTTTCTTTCGAATGCCTTCTCAATTAAATACAACTCGTTACCATCGGCTAAATTCTTACCACAAATGGTACACTCCGTGAATTGTTTCTCCTCCTTCTCCGAGTAGAATATCTCGGGAATGGGTGCTGAATGTGTTATTTCCATTGCTCCTGACATGCCTTAATTTTTACCCAAAAATAGCAAAAGGTATCTTATTTTTATTCCAAATTAAGCCATAGCTCCTTTATTATACATAACAAAAAAGAGGTCTTCAGACCTCTTTTTATTACTGACTTACAATACCGATTACGAATCAAAACGTTTGATAAAAATCAATCTGTGATTCTGTATCGGCATTAACCATTGTAATAAGCAAAATAACTTTATCAATCATTTTATTATACAATTGGTATAACAAGAAAAACCTTATTTAAGACTCTTTTGCTTTTATCACTTTATCATTCTTAAGAGTCTTTAGTAAACTGTAACACATAATTAGCAATACAATTGCAAAGGGTAAGCCAGTTAAAATTGTAGCCGTTTGCAAGGCAGCCAAACCACCTCCAATCAGCAATACGATTGCAATTAAGCCTTCCATTGAGGCCCAAAATATTTTTTGTCCAACAGGAGCATCCAATTTTCCTCCCGTGGTTAATGTATCAACCACCATCGACCCACTATCGGATGAAGTAACAAAGAAACATGCAACCAAAATCACCGTTAGTAAGGATGAAACAAATGGCAATGGGTACTGCTCCAGCAGATGGTAAATTGCCGTAGCAATATTGGCATTAACTGCCTCCGATATCTGAGTATTTCCAAGCAATTCCTGATAAATGGCACTTCCTCCAAATACCGAAATCCATAAAAAAGTCAATAATGCCGGCACAAACAGTACACCCAAAACAAATTCACGTATGGTTCTACCTTTAGAGATACGAGCAATAAAAATGCCTACAAATGGCGACCATGCGATCCACCATGCCCAATAGAAAATGGTCCATGAGTTTTGCCAGTGAGTACCTTCTTTAGCACCAATATATGATTCGGTCCAGAAACTCAACTCCATAAAGTTGCTTAGGTAATAACCCAAATTCTGAACAAATGATTTTAACAAGAATGCAGTTGGGCCAATCAACAAAACAAAGAATAACAAGATAAGTGCCAAGCGCATATTTATCTCGCTTAAGCGACGAATCCCTTTGTCAAGACCCAAAATCAGCGAAAGCGTAGCAAATAAGGTAATTACCGAAATCAAACCAATTTGCCAGGTCGTTCCATACTCAACATCGAACAAATAGGTTAAACCTGCATTTACCTGCTGTACACCAAAACCTAAAGAGGTAGCCAAACCAAACAGAGTGGCAATAACCGATACGATATCGATAATATCACCAATGGGGCCGTAAATCTTTTCTCCAAACAAAGGGTAAAAGACTGAACGAATGGTTAGTGGTAATTTTTTATTGAAAGTAAAATAGGCAAGAGCCAATCCTACAATGGCATATACTGCCCAGGCATGAAATCCCCAATGCAGAAAGGTAACCCCCATGGCCGATTTGGCAGAAGAAACCCCTTCCATGGCAAAAGGATTGTTATCGAAGTGAAAAATTGGTTCAGCAACTCCCCAAAACAACAAACCAATACCCATACCAGCACTAAACAACATGGCAAACCACGATGTCATTTTAAATTCAGGTTTTGCATCCTGACCTCCCAAACGGATTTTTCCAAATTTACCAAAGCCCAGAAATAATGTAAATCCCAGGAAAACATTCATGAGCAGAACGAACATCCATCCCACATTGTTCGAAACAACAGCTTGTGTTTCCGAAAACCAGTTTGCCATTGGCTTCCCTACAATTAAAGTAGTAGCCACCAAAACAAATACAACCAAGAAAGAAGACACAAATACAGTTCCATTGGCTTTTATACCCCAAAAAGTTTTCTGATCGGAACGAACATACTTCTTCTGATCATCAACACTTATGGATACTGCCTTGGCTTGATCCTTTTTTTCTATTTTTTCTTTTAAACCCATATATCTTTAATTCGTTTGTATCGCTTAGAAATAATACCCCACATTCACATTAAACCATGAATGCCATTCAGGATTAGCAGCTCCTCGGCCAAAACCATATTCATTGGCTGAATCACCAAATGCACCCCATGGACCTAACCAATCCTGATTTTTACCCGATGCATAATCGATATAGGTATAAATTGGACCTGCCTTTACCATCATTCCCAACACATTCATTTGGGTATCGTTGAATTGAGAATTGCCTTTTTTCATGTAGTTGTAATTGTCATACACTTGCACCGATTCAATTGGTCCCCATTCCACAGGTATGGTATAGGCAATACCTCCACAAATAATGCTTGCTTCACTGGCAATATCGTAAGTGTAATTGTAGGCAGCCATCTTTATCAAATCATTATCGGTACCCTTATAATCGTATCGGGTTAGCTCAAACTTTACATCCAACCTTTCATCTTTAAGAAAACGACCATGATAATGAAGTGCGAAGGCATTGTAGTGATGGTTTTTATCTTTTACATGGTTTCTGTATCGGGCCAACTGTGCCGAAAAACCAATTTCCTGATTGTTGAATTTGCGGGCTACACGAAAGTTGAATTGCCCATTCTCTTCGTTATCGCCAGCCAAGTCGTAAGAGTATCTTGCCAAATCAACCGCATTTCCTTCCGAGCCGTTCGAAAAGGTTGTCCACGACCTACCTCCCTCAGCATTCTTATAAAATGCAAAGGCAAAATTCCATTTGTTCGTGTCGAACACATACTTTAGTCCTGTATCGTAATCATCTTCCAGCCCTACATAGTATGGAAGATTAAAGAACCACGAGTGCGAAGCAAATGGCTGAATTCCAAACGGAACCTGATGAACTCCCAATTCTAAATGTGAATTATCATTGAAGTTATATCCTATAAATCCATGATGTAGCATACCGCCACCAAATTCTGACGGATAGAAACGATATTCAGCATCCAGATACAATTTCTCATACCTTGCCTTGGCATTCAAACGAAAAACATCAAGCACAGCATCGCCGCCTACATCCTTGTTATTTTCATCCCAATCCTTGTATCTGTAATTAAATCGAAGGGCTCCTCCTATCTTAACGTCCTTATTTTTTTGAGCTTGCGCAGCATTAACAATGATCATCAATGCCAATAGCAATTTGATTCTTCTTAAGAGAATTTCTTTCATAATTCAAGTTTATCTTATCCAATCCTCAACCATCTATCTCTTGACAATATGAAATAAAGAACGAAGAGTGCAGATTTTGTTTCTGCGCGACAAATCTAAAGGAAATTTTATTTCTACACAACACAATTGCCGAATAACACACAATATAGAATCTAAAAACCAATCACAACACTCTGTATTTGTGTGCATTTCAAACTTTCGTCGTTTGTTCAATTTAAATTACCCACTTCCTTTCCCATCAATTAATTCGTGTAAAACCATTTTTTCGCCCCATTTTCATTGGTGAAATAAAGCAATATTAGGACAGAGTAAAAATTACTCTGTATGATTTGGAGTGGGTAATTCTAAAGAAGTGCCTTAAGTATTTTAGGTTCTATATGGAATTTAGTGGGTAACTAAAGCAACCTTTATTTGATGAAAAATTATCCTATGATTTGTTATTTTAACTTTACTTTGCTCAAGCCGCATGGCTTTTACTTTTTATTCATCAAATGATTTCTTTATTAGGAATTCATGAGCTCCCTTCGGTCGGTACCATTGATGAGAAAGTAAACAAAGAATCTAGGGTGTGTAAGCTCAAACTATTTATACTTGAAAACTTTAAGTGCGGCGGCGTGATCTTCGAACAAGTTCTCAGCTTCCCCGTCTTACTAAAAATTTTTCTGCGTCTAATTAGCTCGACCTTCCAATACCCACATGGGTCACTGGAACAAAATAACGGTCAAAACAATAATTCTAAAGAATGCCCCACTATAAATGATACAGAACCGTATTTTAAGTACTATTTAGTAACTCATCCATTAAAAATCATATAGAACCATTAATATTAGCCGCAGTAAAATTAGGGGTACAAAAAAAGCCATCACAATCATGATGGCTTCCTATTCATATCTTTATTTTCTTCTATAGATCCAAATTCTCTTCTTCCGAGTTTAGTTCCTCTTTAATGATATCTTCTGCAGTTAGTAATGGTGAAGCTTCCAGCTCTTCAATCTCAAGCATGTTTACAAGAATCTCAAGAGTCTCTTCAATTTTTTCCAAATCTGTATCAGGTATCTTCTTCAATTTCACAGCCAGTCGCTGCTGCAATAAATCTGGCGTATTCTTTAGTAATTGATCTCCCAAAGATGTTAAAGCAATCACAGTTGTTCTTCGATCTCCGGTTTTTGGCAAGCGAGCAAGAAAACCTTTTTTCTCCAATCGGCCAATAATACCAGTAACAGTACTTGAATTTAGATTAAGGTGAGCACGAATAGACTTTTGGGTAGCCTGATAATTTGGCGAACTTTTTAAATACTCCAAGCACAAAATCTGTGGAATACTTACCCCATGATCCTTCTGAATCTTTTTAGACTCCAGGTTAATCGATCGAACAATTCGTCTGATCTTAATAATAATATTCTTGTAATCCATATTATACCATTTAAATTTCAGAGTTAGCTTTGGCGAAACGGTGAAATATTAAATTAAAATGCCGATATATAATTAGTAAGTTATTAGGAGTAACACGAACAAATAACTCATACCAATTACTAATCGGTATAAATCTATTGTTAGAGACTCTGCTTCGCTTACAAAAGTAAGCAATCCTGCACAATTATCGCCTAATACTTATGCTTGGGCTTTATTTTTTTTTAGATGCGGAAATAGCAACAATGCTTTCGCAGAAAAATCAATGAATAAAAATATCAAGCACGAATGTTAAATTTTAACAAAAGAGCTGACTCCTTGTAACTTGACACATTTGGCAGATGGAATTGTCATCATAATTAATTACCTTGGGAGGACGTTTTGGAGAAGACAACCCATCGGCTGGTCATCAAACAGGTAAAACTTGCCGGTCGCACTTGTAAGAGGAGGCCGATGGGCTCTTCCCAAAAGTACTTTAATTCAGCAATAAACTATATTCTTTCATCTTCTTTTATACCAATATGCAGTTACTTCGGACAGATGGCTGTTTATATTGACTAAAAGTGAAGAATAAAAGGATTGCTGATAAAAATCTTTATTCCTATGGCAATAAACATTAAAGCCACAGAAAGAAGCCAACCAGGTGTAACTGGTGGCGGAGAAAAAAAGTTCTATGCTACAAACATGGTTAATGGTAATATCGATATCGAAGAATTATCGGATAGCATTTCCTTAATTAGTACGGTAAGCGGCGCCGACACAAGAGCCGTATTGTATGCATTAATCGATGTAATTCCAAAAGAACTATCTGATGGGAAATCGGTAAAGCTTGGTGAAATTGGTAGTTTCCGAATTAGCGTAAGCAGTGAAGGTGTTGAAACCGCGGACGATGTAAATGCCAATTGTGTGAGAAAATCGAAAATTCTTTTCACACCAGGCAAGAAATTAAAAGAAATGCTTACAAAATTAAAATACCATAAAATGTAGTGTTTCGTTTTATGCCTTTCGCAACTTTTTGCGAACGTTATCGAAACTTTTTGCGATAAGCATCGAAACTTTTTGCGAAAGGCATGTTTTAAACGCTGCCACAGCAGGCAGCGTTTTTGCATTAAGCAAAACTCAATCTTGCAAAGCTTAGAGAGATTTAACAACAAGCCTTTCATCGAAATTCCTCCTGACCTGAAACAAAAAATGCAGTCACACCAAAATGTAACTCGTTTCTGAAAAAGAAAGGGACTTTAGCTCTGAGTTCTTCGTAGAAAAACAATTTTTGTAATTACAACAGAGATGTAGTCCTTATATCTCTTCCTTCTTTTCAACAAACACACAATACATGAAATAATATGTCAGGGCGATGCCCCTTGGTTCCTCTTGTATGTTCAATTCTACGAAGATGCAAGGGCTAAAGCCCCTAAAAATCCTCTTCGAAAATTCACTTGTTCACTGTTTATTGTATAAGTAAAGACAGGATTAATCCTGTCTCTACGATTATATAAAAAAAGCAACCACTCCCAAATGTGGCTGCTTTCAGATTAAACCAATCAATATTTTAATTTAAACTCTCTCAAAAATCCTGGAAAAGAATCTTTCTAAAGTCTAAAGAAACCTATTAACCTGAGTTCGATTTAAAATATTGTCACAGTTTACACTGGTTTTGAGTAGAAATTTTCTCAAATTTCCGAAGGAATATCGGGATATTTCGAGGTGATTTGAGGAAATTTATGCCAAAAGCAGGTAAATTCTTTGAAAAAATTATCTTCATCCAATCTTTCCTTTAAAAACTCTTCAAAATATCCCGATATTCTTTCAGATTTTTTAAAATAAATCTTGAATAAATCTGATTTTCTGTGTCGGATATTTTAAATCGAACTCAGGTTATTATATTTATCCTTTAACTTTCAATGTCTCACCAAAGCTTTCAGCAGCCATCTCTAGGTATTTCCCTGCATTTTGCATGGAGTCCTGCAAGTCTTTGGCATAAAGCGAAGTTTCGGCGATGTGATCTACTTTCAGCTTCTCCCTTTCTGTTTCTGACAGGTCTACCAAAGCACAGAAGAGTGCCAGCTTCTGATCTTCCAATGAATCCAATACACCTCTAATTACTTTACCCGAGAAAGTTTGAGAATCCAGCTTCCCTTCTCCTGTAATGATCCAGTCGGCACCTTTAATTTTTTGATCAAAGCCTGCTTCATTTTTGATGAGTTCAATTCCAGAATTCAAGTTTGCTCCCAAGAAAAGAATACAGCCTGCACCTAAGCCTCCTGCTGCCCCTGCTCCTTTAATATTCTGCAGGTCGAGATGGAACTGAGACTTCACCACCTCATTAAAATTGATAAGACCATTATCGAGTTCCATTACTATTTTTGAGGATGCCCCTTTTTGAGGTGAGTACACGTAAGCAGCACCATTTGGTCCATATAGTGGATTATCCACATCACAAGCCACCTCGAAGTTTACTTCCTTAATTTTGGAATGCACCCCTGAAGCATCAATGGTTTCGATCTTTTGCAAATCTTTACCAATTCCCAACAACTCCTTATTATCCTTATCAAAAAATCGACATCCCAGTGCCCTGGCCATACCCATACCCGCATCATTGGTAGCACTTCCACCTATTCCCAAAATGATGTGTTCTACCCCTTTGTCAAGGGCATCTTTTATGAGCTCACCGGTTCCGTATGTGCTTGTTTTTAGTGGATTTGCTTCTTCATTGCTAAGTAAACGAATTCCTGATGCTTCAGCCATTTCGATAAAAGCAGTCTTCTTGGTTTTGGAATACAAGTAAGAAGCTTCCACTTTTCTCCCTAATGGATCATTCACGTTTAATGAAATCATTTCCCCATCAAGATAGTACTTCAAAACCTCAACAGTCCCATCCCCTCCATCTGCCAAAGGCAGTTTCTCAATTTCAATATCAGGCACATGTTTTCTGATTCCTTTTTCAATGGCATCACAAAACTGAAGCCCGGTTAGGGATTCTTTAAATTTATCGGGAGCTATGATTATTTTGGTCATATCTTTAGAAAATTATCTAATTCGAAAGATATTGAATTACTTTTACAGATGTAAGAAACAGTTTAAAATTTATCCTTCAGCTTTTTTATATGAAGACATGAAGCCTAATTGCGTTAAATTCCATTTAAATAGAACCACTATTCGCATAAAATTTGCCTTGTTACGCTTCATTTTTCATCGATAAAAAATTCTAAAAACAAATTTAAACAGTTCCTAAGAATTCTATCATTAAATACGATTCACAACAAACATGAAAGGAATACAAGATTACTATCCCGACCATTTTGCACAATGCTACGGATGTGGAAGACTAAATGAACATGGTCATCATTTGAAAACTTATTGGGATGGAGAACATACCATTACCAAATTTGTCCCGAAAGAATATCACACAGCAATTCCGGGATTTGTTTATGGAGGCATGTTGGCTTCGGTGATTGATTGTCATGGAACTGGTTCGGCAGCACTGGCCTTTGCCAAACAACAAAATATTGAATTGTGCGAACACAATGCTCCAAGATGTGTTACTGCTTCATTGCAAGTAAAGTATTTAAAACCAACACCTATTGATGGGGAGATTGAAATAAAAGGTACAATAGTTAAAATCAATGAGCGTAAGGCAACTATTGTTGCAGAACTTTATGCTGGCGGCAAACTTTGTGTAACAGGTGAAATTGTTGCAGTATTGGTACCTGATAATTTTGGAGAATAAATGCAAAACAAAAGGCTATTCACATCGGTTGAATAGCCTTTTTACAATTTGTGAGATTACTTATTCGTTTAAAATTCCACCGGTTAATCGAACCAATGAGGTTCTGGATTGAATTAAATTAAAAATTGCATTCAATCGGGACAAAGCCACATTTTGATAGCCAATTTGAACATCACGATAGTTAAAGGAATTAATACTACCCGATTCGTATTTGTCTTTCGAGATAGACAAATTCAGTTCTGCAGCTTCCAAATTCTCTTCAGCCAACAAATACAACTCCCTCCTAACCTGGTACAATTCATAATTCTGTGCTAAGGCATTCGTTAGGGTATGCTTTAAATCCTCTGTTTCAATTTTTCCAATCTCTTCCTGGATTTTTGCAATTTGCAATGCCCTGCGATTCGAATTCCCATTAAATATCATATAACTCAAACTAAGGTTGGCATACAGATTATGGGAATCAGTTGTATTGGACGACATACCATCAGGTTTTGTTCTAATTCTATTGCCTTGAATTCCTGCACCCATTTTCAACTTAGGATAAAAATTGCTCCTTGCCAGCTCCACATCTCTCCTTAAAATCATTTCCTGAATGTAACGATTCTTTAAGTTACTGTTATTACCAAGCATTTTATCCAATAAACTAGCCAATTGATATTCATCGCTTACCGGCAAAAACTCATCCGAAAACTCATAGGTTTTACTCTCTTTAACACCCAATAAAAAGTTCAAATCACGCACAGCATTGTTGAAATTAACCTCTTGCAATAGGTATGATGAGCGATCCTCGAGCCAGGCATTTTTCGATTGTAAAACATCGTAAGTTACAGCACTACCCAACTCTTTACCAACCTTACTCCTTTCATATCTGTCGGAAGACAGTTTCATAATCTTCTCACTTACTTTCAATCTCTCCTTTTCGAGTAATATTTTATAATAAGCCAGTATAATCAACTCAATTCTATTTTCAATTGCTATCAGCGTATTTCCTTTTGAGAGTTGTTCCAAATCATCGAATTTATCCTTTCTGATTTGCACAGCAAAACCTTCAAAAAGTGTCCAATTCATATCCAAGGATGGAATTATACTCAATCTTGTAAAATCATTGCTTTCATTATAGTCTTTAATTCCTCTTCCCTGAAGGTTAAACTGAATTCGAGGATATCGACCAACATTTCCCCACGAATTATTTAATTCGGAAATCTGTTCTGATTTACGGATGATTTTTAATTCATAGTTATTTTCCAATCCAACCTGAATGGCTTTTGACAAGCTCAACTCTTCCTGAGCTATCAAGCTCAAAAAAAGGCAACTCAACAATAGGCTTAATGATATCTTTTTTATCATTTTTTGACTTTGATAATGGTTCGAAGTAATTTTCTCTCCGGTTATTAATCTAAACTTACTTTTGATTCTTTTACTTTAGGCTCCACATCTCTTGGATCAATTTTATAGCCTTCCCAAATTTGTTTTGAATATCGCTTCAAATCATTTAATATCATGATTAAAACAGGGAAAAACATCAAAATAAACATTGTACCGATTAGTACTCCATATGCCAATGCAATAGCCATTGGAATCAGGAATTTTGCTTGGAATGAATTCTCAAGAATAAGTGGATACAAGCCCACAGATGTGGTAATGGTTGTTAGAACAATGGCTCTAAACCTTGCTTTCCCTGCCTCTTTTACCGCCGAAACCGGAGTCATTCCTTCCTGAATTAAGGAATTGTATTTGGACAGGAATACCACAGCATCATTAATAATAACACCCGATAAGGCAACCATACCCCAAACACTTAGCATCGAAACAGGAAATCCTTCCACTCCATGTCCCCATGCGGATCCTAAAAATCCTAATGGAACCATCATCAAAACGATAATACCTTGAGTAAAACTTCGGAAGTGAATCATCACAATAAAAATGATAATCATGAATGCAATTGAGAAATAAAGCATCAATTCCTCAGCATCTTCCTTCGAGCGTTTCTGCTGCCCTTGATATTCGGTTCTCACTCCTGGAAACCTATTGTCCAATTCAGGGAAAATATTTGTCTCTACATATTCTAATATAGGAGGAACAGGTTCGTTTGGATCCAAAAGCTCTGCCTCAACCCTAATCTCACGAGATCCATTGTAACGCTGTATACTTACAGGACCACGCTGTATATCATACTCTATCAGTTCCGACAAAGGGAAGGCTCCTTTTGGAGTTCGAATTCTCATACTCTCCATCTGGCCGATAAAGATTCTATCACTTTTAGGATATCTAACCCAAACCTTTATTTCATCTTTTCCTTCCTGCAAACGTTGTGCTTGACCTCCAAAAAAACCTTGTCTTATCTGAGAGGTAATGGTTCTAATATCCATACCCAGATAATAGGCTTTTGGTTTTAATCTAAGTCTCACCTCTCTACTTCCAAGCGGGTTATTGTCACTAATGTTATAAAGTGATGCCATTTTTCGAAGTTCATCCTGGAAAAATTGGTTGGCACGATTTAGCTCATCCAAATCACTTCCTAATAAACTCACCGAAACAGGTGCTCCCCATCGGTTAAATGCACCAATTGTGAATTTTTCAGCTTCAGGCACTTCGCCAATTTTCGCTTTTACCCGGTTTGTTATCTCAAAACTAGATATCGGAGCTCCTTCCATATCGCGAAGCATAACCCACATATTTCCTGCATGCGGACCATTTTCCTGTCCACTAAACGATGAACCAGTTGATACACCAGTATATTGAATGTAGCTGGTTGTATCATTGTATTCATTCATGATATCATCATTCACTTCCCATACTGCTTTCTCAAAATCTTTAAGGTAAGCAGTAGTAATATCTTTATTGCTTCCTGGTTTAAATGCTACATTGATATTGAACGAATCGAAAGGCATATTCGGAAAGAATGTACTCTTAATTAATCCACCACTAAACAAACCATAGGTTATTAAAATTAATGCTATAGGTGTAAAAACAACAAACCATCGCCATTCAACTACCCAATTTAAAACATCAGCATAAACCTTGTCACGCATGAAAATGATTCCTTTTTCAATTTTATCTCTGAATCGATTAAATGCATTCTTTTTTTTCTTCACATTTAAAACCACATCATTCCCAACATGGCTTGGTAAAACAAAGAAACTTTCGAAGAGTGACAAGAAAAGGCAACCACAAACTACAAACGCCATTTCGTAAAGAAATTCCATATTTCCTGTTACCAAGAGTAATGGTGAAAATGCAACCATGGTTGTCGTAATGGAGGTTAACACGGCAGGTATTACCTCCAAGGTTCCATCAATGGCAGCTCTCCTTGGGCTTTTGCCTTTTTCAAAATGAGAGTAGATATTCTCTCCAATCACAATTCCATCATCAACCAGAATACCAATAATCAATATCATTCCGAAAAGAGAAATCATATTGATGGTAACACCCATTAGGTTGGCAATAATGAACATTCCAAGAAAAGATGCTGGAATTCCCCAAGCAACCCATAATGCCAACCGGAAACTTAAGAACAACGCCAGTGCAATCACCACCAAACCAAGTCCGTAGCCACCATTTTTATATAGAAGATCCAACCTGGATTTTAGCATATCAACAAAGTCGAAAGTCACAATTATTTGTGCATCATCATGACTGGCATTGAATTCTTCTACATACTGGTTACAGAATTCTGATATCTCTTTTAAATCTTCATTATTCAATTTATTAACTACAATGTAAACCGCTGGATTTTGATTCACATAGGTAGAATTTGGAACATCCTGAAATTGAAAATGGGTACTAGCAACATCTCTAATTCTAAGATAACTTCCATCAGGATTTGCCTTTAAAATGATTTCTCCAATTTTATCAGGATCTACAGAACGATTTCTACTTCTAATTAGAATCTCCTCAACCTCATTTTTAATAGTTCCTCCTGAAATATCAATATTATTGCTTGCAATGGCGCGTGATATTTCACTAAAAGTAAGATTATACCTTCTTAAGTTTTCTTCTTTAATTTCAACCGATAACTCTAACCTTGGAAAGCCCGAAAGGCTAATCTGCGACATTTTTTTGGATCGAAGCAAATCATCGTATATCTCATCAGCATATCTCTTTAAGGTTATCAATTCCACATCTCCGGTAACAACCATATTAATTGCCGGAGTTGTTGACCTTCGCTTTGCAATAACCGCTTTCTCTGCTCCCGTTGGAAAACTCGGAATTCCATCAACTGCATTTTTAATGTCAGCCAATGTTTCATCCAAATCATATTCTCCCGTAGTAGTAATGGTTACTCTCGAAAAACCTTCTGATGAAACCGAGTTCATTTCCTTGATCCCAACAATCCCCCGAATGGCATCTTCAATTCTGGAGGTTATCCCTTCCTCTACCTCCTTCGGACTAGCTCCAGGATAAACCATAGAAACTGTTATGGTTTTAGATTCTGTTTGCGGAAAGAATGATTTTTTCATGAATACCAAAGAGGTAATTCCGGCAATTAGCAACAAGGCAATAATCATCTTTCCGTAAAACGGATACTTTACAAATCTTGTAACAATTTTTTCCATCTCGTGATATCTGATTTATTACCCAATTAATGAACCTGAACCTTCATGTTCTCAGTAGCTTTTACTGGTGGCTCAACCACAAGCAATTCACCCTCTTTCAGTCCATTAAAAATCAAAGAGTTTTCATTTCTTTTTAAAACATTTATTCTCCTCGATTTCATTACCTCATTCTCCAACACATATACTTTATTGGAACTGAAAACTGCAGTTCGAGGGATTTCCATAGCTTGTGCAATCTTTTTACCATTGAATCGAGCTGTTAAAAATTGTCCCTGATACAATTCTACTTCACTATTCTTATATAGTTTAACGAAAACGGAAACAGATTGAGTCCCTTGATCCACAAACTCAGATTTACGAACCAGCTTGCCCATACAAAGCAGCTCTCCATTAGAATCCAGAATTTCTACCTCATCATTTAGTTGTAACCATTTAATATCTTCCGACTCTATTGGCACTTGCAATTCCAACTTATTAGATTCAATAATACCAGCCAATTTTGAACCCATCCCAGCTACCGATCCTACCTGTGTATTCACCTCTACAAAAGATCCATTAAAAGGTGCATAAATGTTTCTCTTTTCCAGTTTCACCTCAGCACTTTTAATGGCATAATAATCTCCCAAAATATTTCGGCTTGCCATAAATACCTTTTCCTGCGTAGTTTTAACCCTAGGCAATTCAGGAACATTCTCATCCAAATGAATCGCATTGAAAAAACTCATCCAATTTTCAAAGTTATCAGCGTAATCAACCTTGATATCAGGAAGGTTTTCAGCCAACTTATTTAAGAATCGACTTTTTTGAGCACGCAAATCCATTTTTGCATCCTTGTCGTAAATCTTAATCAGCAAATCTCCCTTATTAAATTTCTGCCCCACTTTTAATGGCACTCCTGATTCAACGATTCTTCCAGCTACTTCAGAACTTAAATTCACTTCCAGATTGGAAGCCAACCTCCCTTTTTCAACAATAGGAGATTCAATGTAGGAATACTCGACTTTCTGGATTTTTACCGTGGGCAGTTTGTTATTATCTAAGTTTTTGGCAGGATCTTCTTTCATGCCTTTCAAAAACATTGTCAAAAACATTGCTATACCCAATGTGGCTAGTATAAGGATGACAATTATAATTTTCCGATTCATATAACTTTTAGGTTTAGTATGTGGTTTGTTTAACTGGGGCTTTATAAAGTTATAAATATAAGCTTTATAGAAAAATTAATCCTTGCTATTAGAAAACAAAATTCTTAATGAAGCGTTAATTTTTCTTTTAAACGAAATACCAACTTCTTTCCTTTTATTTCTCTTTAAAATACTAATGAAATTACACGAAATACCAAAAATATTTCCATTTTTGTGCCTCCTAAACTTATCTTTGCAAAATGGATCAGGAAAAATATAATAGAATCAAACAACAGTTACTGGATTCCACAAAATGGCCTTCGTTGTACATGTTCAAATTCATAGTACCAAACAACGACGAGAAATTAAATGCAGTAAGAAACTTGTTCCCAAAAGAAACAGAATTCTCCTATAAAACATCAAGAGACATTCGATTTATTGGTGTAACAGTAAAAATAATGATGAACTCGGCCGAAGATGTAGTTGAAATATATTCAAGGGCACAAGGAATTCGAGGAATTATGGCATTATAAAATGAAGTGTCATCATAAAAAAGTGCTTAAGCTGATGTAATATCAGCTTTTTTTATGCCCTTTTGCGAATGTAATTACAGCTTAAATATGTTCGTTTTCAATACATACTTACTTAAGGTCTAATTTTTTTACTTTTTTTTCAATTCTATATCAACTCCATAAACATCAATAAAAACAAGCCCTTCAGGAACAGAGATAAATTAAATCTCATAAAAAACTTATTATTTTTTCACATACTAGTATGTACTGGTAGTGTTTTTTTATATATTTGCTGCAAAGGTTTTCATTAAAACCTAGAGATGGAATAAATGAAGTAGAATTTTAATTGTTCACACGTTAATGTTCATTCCCATGCAAACAACAACCGTTAGACTAGTATACAGACATTCTCATCGCGGATTATTCGAATGTCTTATTTGTTGATATCTCATCATATCATTGAAATAGCTACCAACTATTTCGATACCACCTCAAATTAAGCCAATTAATTTTTACAGAGAACTATTGGAGTAATACTACCGTGGTAGTATCTAATGTTATGCATTAAAATCATGCACCAATAAGTTTTTGCCGAACGACAGAAATAAAGAAAACAGGGAGAGCTACCAACAATCCCTGTTATCAAATATTAATCGTTTGTTGTTCTGAACGCTTAAATCAAGAACAACAAAACTAACTTTTAACGCATCTAAATTTATGAAAAAAAATGCAAAAACTATTGTGCGGACTACATCCGTGCAAAAGGGCTTGGTTTCATGGATCATGAAACTTTGCATCCTAGCTGTTTTAGTTGGCCCTCAACCACTTCAAGCAGCTGGATCTATGAAAACCAATGCAATTCAACAAAACCAAAAAACCATTACAGGTAAGGTTGTTGATGAGCAAAATCTACCTTTAATCGGTGTTAACATTCTTGTAAAAGGAACCACTATTGGTACTGTAACCGACTTTGATGGTAATTTCCAGTTAGATGTTCCTGCGAATGGTGTTATCAAATTCTCATTCATTGGCTATGTAGATCAAGAAATTACAATTGGCAATGAAACTACCCTAAACATCGTTCTTAAAGAGGATGTCCAGGGTTTGAACGAGGTGGTTGTAGTGGGTTATGGAACTCAGAAAAAATCGGATTTAACTGGTGCTGTTGCATCTATAAAAGCCGAAGATTTGGCAAAAACTCCATCTTCTAATCCTGTTAATTCATTACAAGGAAAAGTTGCTGGGGTAACCATTACTAAATATGGTGGAGCTCCTGGTGCAGGTTCAAACATTACTATCCGAGGAATTGGTACTGTTGGTAATAACAATCCATTGTACATTATTGATGGATTACCAGGTTCAATGTCATTGCTTAATCCTGATGACATTGCTTCCATTGAAGTTTTGAAAGATGGAGCTGCTGCTGCAATTTACGGTTCTCGTGCTGCAAATGGTGTAGTTTTAATTACTACCAAAAAAGGAAAAGCGGGTAAAGTAAATGTTGATTTTAACATGCATGTAGGATCATCTAAGGCAATTGATCAATTGGATCTATTGGATTCTGAAGGATATGTAGCAATTCACAAAATGATGTACCAAAATGCTGGTGAAGCTATCCCTGCTTATACAACTGATCCAATTACAGCCAATACGAATTGGCAAGATGAAGTTTCGAGAGCAGCTATGCAACAATTCTATAATGTTAGCATTAACGGTGGTAATGATTTAGGTTACTACGGTATTTCAGGTAGCTGGAATGATGAGGAAGGAACTCTTATTGGTAGTCAATTCCTAAAAAAGACTCTTCGTGCAAAACTTGGAATGGAAAAAGGTCGCTTAAAAGTAGATGCAAATATTTCATATGCAGAAACCAACTCTGAGAGTGCAAAATTTTCAATTAGTGATACGTACAAGCTTACACCATTAATTTCTCCTTTCGATGAAGATGGCAATGTACAGTTGACACATGGTGATATGCCTGCCAATGCCAATCCTTATGCAAATCACATCAATAAAAAAGGTGAAAAAGATTTACAATATTTCACTGCAAATATCACTGGTCGTCTTAAAATTACAGACTGGTTATCATATCAGGTAAATCTAGGCTTAATCAACAGTAACGATATAGAATGGAGTTATCACCCAAAATTCCAACGTAGCCCAAAAGATGGTGAAGATTGGATTTATTACGGAGAAGAACGCAATAATTATCGCTCACAGATCATGGAGCACTTGATCAACTTCAATAAAGATTTTGGGAAACACACTGTAAGTGCTGTTGCTGGTTATACTGCCTCTAAAATTACCAATAATTGGATCGGTGCAAATGTTACAGGTAAAAAAACAGTATATTCTGCAGAAGGTGATGCAGTAAAAACAAATGATATTCCTGCAGGTTTTCTTGATCCAAACTTTATGACCCTAAATGGTGGTGAAGGAGGTACATATAGCGCCTCAGGTAGCAATAACAATTACACCCGCACATCAATTTTAGGACGTGTAAATTATTCATTTGCCAGCAAATACCTTGTACAAATAACTGCTCGTCGAGATGGTTCTTCTAAATTTGGTAAAAATAACAGATATGGAACTTTTCCTTCTGTTGCTTTAGGATGGAGAATTACGGAAGAAGATTTCATGTCATCCTATGATTTTATTGACAACTTAAAACTACGTGCTTCTTGGGGTAAATTAGGTAACGAAATTACACTGGGCTTATATCAATATGAAGCTTTAATTTCTTCAGGAACAGACTCTAACACCGGTTCAGTTAAAGGAACCGGAGCTAATCCTTGGACTGGAAGTATCGCATGGGATTTAGAAAATGCTGATTTCAAATGGGAGACTACTATTTCTAAGAACTTAGGTTTAGATTTTGCTTTATTTAATTCAAAAATCACTGGTACAGCAAACTATTACAATACGACTACTGAAGACATGTTGGTTGTTAATAAACTTGCACCCTCAGCAGGTACTAACAATCCTGTAGTTAATGTTGGTGAAATTGAAAACAAAGGCTTTGAATTGGAACTTGGATATCATAAAAACCAAGGTGATTTCACCTTTAATATCAATGGAACATTAACCACCATGAAAAATGAAGTTTTAAGCCTTGCAGATGCAAATCAATCATTATTTGGTGAAGGTTTAAAGTATGGTGATTCACATTTCCCAACACAAACCAAAGTTGGTACTGAAATCGGTGCTTTCTATCTGTACCAGACAGATGGAATCTTCCAGTCGATGGATGAGGTTAATGCTCATGTTAACGCTGAAGGTAAATTATTACAAAAGAATGCAAAACCTGGAGATATTCGTTTTAAAGATATGAACGATGATGGAGTAATAGATCCTAAGGATAAAGTATATTCTGGAAGCGGAATACCTGATTTCACCTATTCTTTAAGCTTTGATGCAAAATACAAAGGATTTGACTTCTCTATGATGTTCTATGGTTCGCACGGAAATGATTTATACAATGGTAATCGTTACTATTTGGAGAATATGTCAGCAGGTCAGAACTTTCTTGCTACCACATTAAATGCCTGGACCGAGGATAATCGAAACACAAGCATGCCGAGAGCTGTTCTTGGTGATCCAAACGGTAATACTCGCGAATCAACAAGATATTTGGAAGATGGTTCTTTCTTGAGACTTAAGAATATCGAATTGGGATATACATTACCAAAAGATGTAATTAGCAGAATTGGACTTACCAAATGTAGAGTGTATGTAAATGCTCAAAACATTTGGACTAGTACGGATTACTCTGGTATTGATCCTGAAGTAGGACGCGGAGGAGTTTTGAATCAAGGTATTGACCGTAGCTTCTACCCAATCAACAAATCATTCTTTGCTGGAGTTCAATTATCATTCTAACCAACAACCGAAAAAAACATGAAAAAATTATTATATACACTTAGTGCCTGTGTCTTATTTGGTTTCTCATCATGTGATGATGATTACCTGGAGACAAAGTCACCTGACAAATTGACAAGCTATAGCTTTTGGAGAAATGCAGATGATGCAGAAGCAGGAATGGCTGCTGCATACTCACAACTAGAATGTGCAACAAGTTACTGGGGTTTTGCAGAAATTAAGTTTCCGGTAGAAATGTACCCTTCTGATTTGGTTAAAATTGGAGGAGATGCCTACAATTACGAAGATTGGTTGTCCATCTATAATTTTAATGTAAATTCTGCCAATACACAAACAGCATCGTACTGGAGTATTCACTACAGAGGCATCAATTTCTCCAATCAAGTAATTGAAAAGGTTGGTGAAATGACAGAAGAACAAATCGATCCTGCTAAAAAGAATGAACTACTTGCTGAAGCTCACTTTCTAAGAGGATATTATCATTTAAAGTTACTTCTGGCATGGGAAAAAATTATTCTTCGAGATCAATATCCAAAAGGAGTTTCTGATACTCACAAAGCTATAAGCGAAAGATCAGCATGCTGGGATTTTATTATTGCGGATTTTGAAAAAGCTACTAAAAACCTTCCTGTCTCTTATGATGCACAAAATGTTGGTAGAGCAACCAAATGGGCAGCTTTTGCATACCTTGGCAAAGCAAACCTTTTCCGAGCTGGTGAAGATAGTGCAAATGCAACTGAATATTACGAAGCTGCTAAAGCCGCTTTAGCTGAAGTTGTAGGTTCGAACAATTACTCATTGGCACCTAACTTCATAAGTATGTTTGATGGTACCAACCAAAATTCAAGCGAAGCCGTTTTTGAGCTACAACTTTCGAATAATACCGATAATGGTGCTTGGTTCAAGTTCCCACATCACCGATGGATAAAACCTAAAGGTTTGTTTGGATGGGATGAAATTGCAGGTAGCAGCTTCTTGTTAGAGGAATTTAAAAAAGAAGGTAAAGTCGCAACAGACGGACGTTACGATCACCGTTTATATGGAACCTTGTTCTTTGATGATGAATACTTTAACGATTCTGATAATCCAAGAGTGTACGGTTATACATTCAGAGAATGGTGGGACGCAAGTAGTACTGCATACGACTATACTGGCTTCAGAAAATATTTGCCATCAACCAAAGATGAATTGGATGCATACAGTCACGGTAACAATATGCCATTAATGAGATACGCAGATGTATTGTTAATGTATGCAGAAGCTTTAAACGAATTAGGTGAAACATCAACGGCAATACCTCATATTAACAATGTGAGAGCTATACATGGTGGACTACCTGCTATGGCTGGAAGTGATAAAGCTGCTGTTAGAGCTCAGATTGAACATGAAAGAATTTGTGAATTTGCTATGGAAGGATCGCGTTTCCACGACTTACGCCGATGGGGTAAACTAAACGAAACCATGGCCGCACGTGGGAGAACTGGAGTAACTGATGACTCACACTTCTTCCCAATTCCTGAATCAGAAGTAAACTCAAACAACGAAATAGAGTAGATTAGGTTAGTTAATTATTAAATCAGAAGTGCCCTCCGTTTGTTGAGGGCACTTCATTTGATTATCCAATCAAACATTACAATAAAATTTAAGTAAATTCACCCCGAAGAACAAAAAGATTATTTATCATGATTACAGTTTTAGTATTAATGACCTTGGGTATAGGATTGGGTTTTTTCGTAGTGAAGTTTCCCAAAGTGATTAAAGGGGTCGACAAAATGACTACATGGTCAATTTATTTACTTCTGTTCCTATTAGGCATAGGGGTAGGATTAAATGAGAAAATCATAAACAATTTGCACACAATTGGATTGCAAGCACTCATTCTAACTATTGGTGCCATATTGGGTAGTTTGATTTTCGCATATATCACCTACAAACTATTTTTTAAAAGTAAATAAACTTACAACAGAATAAATTTTGACATGAAGAACAGTCTTATCATACTTGGATTTTTTGCTTTAGGATTAGTTTTGGGATTAACAAGATTTCTTCCTGAAGTAATTATGGAATCAGATTTTTCGCTATATGCCCTTTACTTACTAATGTTTTTAGTTGGTATTGGAATTGGTGCTGATCGATCGTCCTGGAGAGTAATTAAAGAAACCAACATTAAAATTATACTTGTCCCGCTATGTGTTATCATTGGATCATTGGTTGGGGTTGGAGCAATTTCAATATTTACTCCCGAAATTCAATTAAAGGAAGCCTTAGCCGTTGGTGCTGGTTTCGGATACTATAGTTTATCTTCTATATTCATTACTCAAATCAGTGGAGAAACACTAGGTGTAATCGCTCTGCTTTCTAACATTTTACGTGAAATAATAACCTTACTTGCTGTACCTATTTTTGTAAAATACTTTGGCAAACTTGCCGGTATTGCTTCTGGTGGTGCAACAGCAATGGATACAACACTTCCGATCATCTCAAAATACACAGGAAAAGAGTGGGCAATTATTGCCATATTTAGTGGGATTGTACTAACAATTCTGGTTCCTTTCCTTGTTCCTTTCATCTTGGAAGTGTTCTAATAAAATTAGAATTTAACCCATGCTCAAATACATAACTAATCTGATTTTTGTTCTTTTTCTATCAAATATTATTTATGCCCAATCTGAAATCCCAACGGGAACTCCGGTTTGCAATGATTCTAAAACAATTGTTCTAAACAATGGAGAAACAATCGAGGCATTTTATAAAGGAGATAGTAGATTACATTGGATAGAAACCAAAGAAAAGTACATTTTCTCCCAATTTAATGGTCAGTACCTTTTTGGGAAAATAGTTAACAACGAAATAATTAATACCGGGATACTAGTCTCATTACAGAATATTACAAAATACAAATCGAAGCTAGAAGAATTACATTTACACAACGAAACAGCATTGTCTGTTCAAAAAAACAAAATAAAATCGCTTAAAACTATTGGAGGGGTTCCTTCAAAAGGCAAAATAAAAGTTGCAGTACTTCTAATTGAATTTTCTGACCAATTACATACTCGTAGTAAAGAAAATATAGAAGCCATGTTTATTCAAGATGGTCATAGCAATTATGCCAGTTTGCGTGAATATTACTTAAGAGCTAGTCATACTCAACTAGACATACAATTTGATGTATATGGTTGGCATCAATCAGGATTGAAATTGGAAGAGGTTGCCGAAAATAAAGGAGGAAAACTAGCTGGTGAATTGGTGAAAAAAGCAGTTGAAAAAGCTAGATCTGCAGGAGTTGATTTTACACCTTACGATAATGATGGAGATGGTGATGTAGATGCTGTAATGGTTATGCATGCAGGATTAGGAGCAGACCATTATGGACAAGAAGAATACATTTGGCCAAGATCATGGTCCTTGCAAAATACAGTTGGGTTACCTATTACAATCAACAATATCAAAGTAAATGATTATGTAATTGCTTGCGAAATGCGTGAATATGACAACAAATGGGTAGATGCTGGTATTGGCACTTTTGCTCACGAGTTTGGTCATGCTTTAGGCCTTCCTGACTTGTATGATGGAACAGGAAAATCGAATGGATTAGGGCATTGGGCAATCATGTCAGCAGGCTCTTGGTTAAACAGAGGTTTTAAACCCTCTAATTTCTGTGCGTGGTCGCGTATTAAATTGGGCTGGGATGAACCTAAAATTATAAACTTCGATGACTATGGCAATTATTCCTTGAACTCCTCTAATGCAAATATGAACGAGATTTATCGTATCAATACCACAAAAGATGGAGAATACTTCTTATTGGCAAATAAGAGAACCGAAGGGAATGATTTAGCCCAACCAACCTCTGGTCTGGCTATTTATCACATTAATGATGATAAAGCAAATTTGAGATACGATGTAAATAGCGACAGAGACAATCCTGGAGTACGCTTAGAAGAAGCTGATTTTAATGTATCTTCAGGATTGTACAATGCTATGGACCGTGGCAAAGCCAGTGATCTTTTTCCCGGAACTACTAACAATAGAGAATTTGGTCCGGACTCAAATCCTAACTCAAACCTATTTAATGGTGAATATTCGGAAGTATGGATTCGTGATATAAAAGATGAAAATGGTGTAATTAGTTTTACTTTAAATCAAGTAACAGCAATAACGCCTATCGACAAATCATCAGATTTGGTAGTATATCCAAATCCTGTAGTAGATTATATCAAAATAAAAGGATTACGAAATGAGCTTTCAAATGTTAAAATTGAAATTTACAATTTAAGTGGCTGCAAATTGTATGATAAAAAGCTGAATTCATTTCAAACAGAAGAGCAGATAAATCTTCAGTTTTTAGCTAAAGGTCCTTATGTAATAAAAGTGATTGCAACGAATAAAGTTTATTCCAAAAAAATATTAAAATTATAACTGATTAATAATTATTTAATCAGTTATAGTTTTTTCGATTTTAAAATAATTATTAGCGTTTTTTTTCTAAATTTACCCAAGACAAATTCAATTGTATGTTCTTATTCAACGACTACATAACACGCTACAATGATTCGTACAAAGGATTGTACGAATGCTGGATTTGTTAATTCCTCCCCTCTGCAAGAACATTTCAGATCTTTTTTATCAACAATTTATGTCTTCTATTGGAATAACTATATCCTTTAGAATTTAATAAAGCACCATAAACCCAATCTTATGTTTACGAAAGAAACTTATCAAAAACGTAGAGAATTATTAAAATCAACGGTAAAATCAGGCATTCTTCTATTTTTAGGAAATGACGAATGCGGAATGAATTATGCCGATAACACTTACCATTACCGACAAGACAGTACATTCTTGTACTTCTTTGGATCTGATTATGCTGGATTAAATGCAATAATCGACATCGATGAAAATCGAGAAATTATTTTCGGAGATGAACTAAGCATCGATCACATTGTTTGGATGGGAACCCAACCAACCATTAAAGAAAAAAGTGAAGCTGTAGGCATTTATGAAACAGCTCCTTCTGGTCAGTTACAGGACTATCTAAGCAAGGTTAGCTCTCAAGGCAGAAAAGTACATTACTTGCCTCCTTATCGCCCTGAACATCAAGTTAAATTGCTTAACTGGTTAAATATCCATCCAAATCAAGCGGTAGAGAACTCATCGGCAGAATTTGTTCAGGCAGTAGTAAATCAAAGAAATTATAAATCTGAAGAAGAAATCATTCAGATTGAAGAAGCAGTAAACATTACGGCTGACATGCACCTTACTGCCATGAGAATGGCTAGACCTGGAATGAAAGAATCGGAAATTGCAGCTGCAGTGCAAGAAGTTGCAATTAGAGCAGGAGGACAACTTTCATTTCCAACCATTGCTACAATAAATGGACAGACACTTCACAATCACTATCACGGGAACACAATTAAAAGTGGCGATATGGTTTTAATTGATTGTGGTGCTGAAAATGGTATGCATTACGCAGGAGACATGTCGAGCACCTTCCCTGTGAGCAAAACTTTCACAGAACGTCAAAGAGAAATTTATCAAATCGCATTAAATGCACATGAAGCTGCCATTGCAGAACTAAGACCAGGTGTTCGATTTAAAGATGTACACCTGAAAGCTTGTAAAACCATTGCTGAAGGAATGAAACAAATGGGTTTCATGAAGGGTGATATGGATGAAGCTATTCAGCAAGGTGCACATGCTTTATTTTTCCAATGTGGACTTGGACATATGATGGGCTTGGATGTTCACGATATGGAAAATCTTGGAGAAGTATATGTAGGTTACAATGGCGAAGCAAAAAGCACTCAGTTTGGTTTAAAATCATTGCGACTGGGAAGAGAACTAGAAGCTGGATTCGTTTTGACAATCGAACCGGGAATCTATTTTATTCCTGAATTGATTGATAGATGGAAAGCTGAAAAGAAATTCACCGATTTTATCAATTACGATAAAGTAGAACAATATAAAGATTTTGGAGGCTTAAGAAATGAAGAAGATTTCTTAATTACCAATGATGGAGCCCGTCTTTTAGGTAAGCCTATTCCAAAAACCATTGAAGATGTAGAATCTCAAAGATCATAGATTATACCAATACTACATTAAAATGAACATCATTATTTCGTTCTTTTGGAGTTTATGTATCGTTAAAAAATATCACCGTAGCTTATGCTATGCTCCATTTTTTTGCCTCACCTAAACCCAAAATATTCAAAATAATTTAAGCTCATTTCAAAATAGAATTGATATTAGTTTTTGTTTCCATCAGGAGGGTGAGAACTTTAAAACTCCCCTCCGCCATTTTTGAATCCATGCTAATTCTCAACCAAAAACAAATAGAAAGCTTACTCTCAAGAAGTGAGGTTCTGGAAGCAATAGAAAAGGCTTTTAATGTATTTCATGAAGGCAATTTTAATATGCCAGATAGAATGCATGCACACTATGATGACATCACCTTATTGTTGATGCCATGTTTCACAAGTCAGTATTTCGGCACAAAATTGGTTAGTGTAAATCCCAAAAATCAAACTATTGGAAAACCTTCCATTTATGGAAACATGATTTTAAATGATTCCGAAACTGGTGAACCTTTGGCTCTTTTAAACGGAGCAGCTTTAACAGCCATAAGAACTGGTGCTGTTGGTGCAACTGGAATGAAATACATCAGTAAAGAAACATCAGAAAGCATTGGAATTATTGGAACCGGAATTCAAGGATTTACACAAGCTTTATTTGCTTGTGCTGTGCGCCCGGTAAAAAGAATCAATGTATTTGATTTGAATGACAAGAAGCTATCAGACTTCATAAATAAACTTCAAGATAAATTACCTGAAATTGAAATTCACGCTATGAATTCTTCTGAAGAATTAGTCTATGAATCTGAAATCATTGTTTGTGCAACAAGCTCGGAAAATCCTGTAATTCCAAATGATCCTAATTTACTTAAAGACAAATGCTTTATTGGGATTGGATCATACCAACCAAACATGAGAGAATTCCCTGATGCTCTGTTTTCACAAATTACAAAGGTATGGGTGGATACTCCTTTTGCAGCAAAAGAAAGTGGAGATATCGCAACGCCTCTGGAAAATAATCTCTTGCTAGAAAACCAGGTGAACACCATTAGTAATTTGATTGCTAACAAGCAATATGACCAAACCGGAACTACCTTTTTTAAATCAGTAGGAATGGCACTGTTTGATGTCGTTGTAGCTGAATATTTGTACAAAAAAGCAATTAAAGAAAATATCGGAACCCAAGCAGACTTATAAAATGAAACGAACTCCATACATACTCCTATTCGTTATAATCCTTAGCTCATGCAAATTATTTGCCCAAGGAGAGCTAAAAGATTACCAGGAAGCTGAAAAATGGCTTTGGAACAATATCGAAAGTAAAATTTACAATAGCAATATATATCCCAATTGGATTGGAAAGGGTGATTCCCTTTGGTACAGTACAAAAACTCGAAAAGGTACAGAATACTTTCTTGTTGATATTAAAAACAAAAAACAAAAAGAGCTTTTCAATCACCAAAAAATGAGCGAAATCCTTAGCTCATACACTAGTAAAAAATTAAAAAGCTACGGCTTAAAATTAAAAAACATCAAACTCAAAAATCAAAAAGAACTTGATTTTAGATTGGATACCTTCTTACTGTCAGTTGATTTAGTATCCTATAATGTTTCGAAAAGAGATAAACCAAAGAAATACACCAGTCAGGAATTGGTATCGCCAGACAAGGAAAAAATAGCGTTTATTAAAGATTACAATCTATTTCTTAAATCTGGCGATGAGAAAAAGCAGTTGACCACAGATGGCAATGAAGAATTGAGTTATGGAACCTCCATTTCCTGGTACTTTGTTCGAAATGAGAGCAAGAATCAACAAATGGAATACGAGATTGATGCCTATTGGTCTCCTGATTCAAGATACTTGATATGCGCAAAGTACAATCGCAAGCATACGCAAAAGCTTTTCATGTACAAGTCTAAACCAAAAGATGGTTTTAGAGCTGAAGTGTATTCTTATGAAAGACCTATTGCCGGAGACAAAGATCTTACCAGAGTATCATATGTAATTTTTGATACGGAAACAAGCAAAACAATTGATTGCGATCTTCCTGAAAATGCAACTTTTCTGGAGTATGGCTTCCAATGGAAATCGAACACAAAAGCCTATACTTTAAGATACTATCGTGGATATCAAAAAAGAGAATTGATAGAGGTAGATGTGGAAACTGGTAAAAGCAGAACAATTGTTTCAGAAACAGCTGATACCTATGTCGATCCAAACATGCACATCTATAAAGTAAATAAAGATACGGATGATGTAATTTGGTCATCCGAGAAAGATGGTTGGCACCATATTTACCGATACGATTATGCAAGTGGTGAGTTAAAAAACCAAATTACAAAGGGTGAATTTGTTGTAAGGGAAATCTGCAAAGTAGACCATAAAAAGAAGAAAATCTACTTCAGAGCAAATGGAAATGAAAAAGGAGATCCTTACTACACTTACCTCTATTCTATCAATTTTGATGGAAATGGCATGAAATTGTTATCACCTGAAAATGCCTACCATACTTGTAACATAAGCCCTAATGGCAAATACATATTCGACAATTACTCTCGTGTAGATCTTCCGGATCACTTTGTGGTTAGAAGTGCTAAAAATGGCAAAACTGTAATAAATGTTGCCAAAACAGACATTGAGGACATTATTAAAATGGGTTGGAAAGCACCTGAAGTTTACACGGTAAAAGGTAGAGATAATGAAACCGATATTTATGGTGTAATTTTTAGACCATTCAAATTAGATGCTTCAAAATCTTATCCGGTTATTGATGGCACCTATTCAGGACCACAAACCATTCGAACACCCAAAACTTTCCGTCGTGGATTGATCAACATGGATGTTCCCATGGCACAAATTGGTTTTGTTGTAGTTACAGTTGATGGATTGGGTTCTGCTTTTAGATCGAAAAAATTCCACGATGTTTCCTATAAAAACCTGGGTGATATCGGTGCACCAGATCATATCAAAGCAATCAAAGATCTTGCTAAAAAATATCCATACATGGATGTAAATAATGTTGGAATTTACGGACACTCTGCAGGAGGTTATGATGCTACACATGCACTATTAACTCATCCTGATTTTTATAAAGTTGGTGTATCCTCAGCAGGAAATCACGACCACAGAAGTGCAAAAGCATGGTGGCCTGAATTGTACATGGGATTCCCGGCTGAAAAGCACTATGACGAACAATCAAACTTCTTTTTGGCTGATAAACTAGAAGGAAAACTGTTGATGGTTCATGGGAATATGGACAATAATGTGAACCCTGCAGCTTCAATTCGTATGGCTGATGAATTTATTAAAGCGAATAAGGATTTTGAATTAATTCTGCTTCCTGGTAAGGATCATGGTACGTGCTACTATGACAAATATTTTATTCGCAAGCGTTGGGACTTCTTTGTAAATTACCTGATGCACAAACAAGCCCCAAAAGAATTCAAAATCAACTAATCCAAACACTATGAATATAACTGACAACTGGAACTGGAAAGCACCGGAAAATTGGTTAAAAATCAAAACTATTGATCTTCATACCGGAGGTGAACCCTTAAGAGTTTATACAAGTGGACTTCCTGAAATTAAAGGAAATACCATACTGGAAAAGAGAAGATATTTTAGAGATCATTTTGATTACATCAGAACGGGTACCATGTGGGAACCTCGCGGGCATGCTGATATGTATGGAGCGATTATTACGGAAGCTACTACCGAGGATGGTGATTTTGGAACTTTCTTTTTACACAACGAAGGATACAGTACCATGTGCGGTCACGCTATGATTGCCCTGGTAACATTGGTTTTGGATACAGGCATGATTGTTCGTGAAGAACAAAATCCAACGATTAAAATTGATGCTCCTCCGGGAAGAATTACCTGTAAAGCAATCCGTAAGAATGGGAAAGTTGAAAGAGTTTCTTTTCAAAATGTTCCTTCTTTTATGCCTTTAAAAGATCAAATTGTTGATGTTCCGGAAATTGGAAAAGTAAAGTTTGATATTGGTTATGGTGGAGCTTTTTATGCCTATGTACAAGCCGAAGACTTAGGACTAAAGTTGGATGAAACAGATTACAACCGACTAATTGATTATGGCAGAAAAATCAAATATGCTGTAATGGATCAGTTTGAAATCAAGCATCCGATAGAAGAGGATTTGAGCTTCTTGTACGGAACAATTTTTATTGGCGAAGCACAGGATCCTAATCACCATACTAGAAACGTATGCATTTTCGCTGAAGGTGAAGTTGATCGATCATCAACAGGATCGGGTGTTAGCGGACGAGCTGCCATACATTATGCCAAAGGTGAACTAAAAAAAGATGAAGAAATTATCATCGAAAGTATTTTAGGTACTTGCATGAGTGTAAAAGTGGTTGAAAGCTGCGATTATGAAGGAATTGATGCAATCATTCCTGAAGTAAGTGGTACAGCTTCGATTACCGGACAAAATGAATTCTATTTCGATCCAAATGATCCATTAAAGGATGGATTTATTTTCAGATAAAAACAAAACCTAATCATGAACAAACTAAGAACTAAAATTTTCTCTCTTCTTTTTGTACTAAGCATTGGACTTGCTGCTTGTACTCAACCTTTAACACTGGAAGAGAAACTAAATCAAATTCCGAATGTAACAGTTCAAAAAATTACCGGCGATACAACATATGCCGAATACTATGAATTGTATTTCACTCAAGCTTTAGATCATGAGAATCCTGAAGCCGGAACATTTAAACAAAGAGTGCTATTGGGACATCATGCCATTGAGAAACCAATGGTTGTTGAGATTCAGGGTTATAATATCTGGACAGAAAAAGCTGGTGAATTGAGCAAACTTTTAAATGCCAATCAATTGACCATTGAGCATAGATATTTTAAGAATTCAATGCCTGATAGCCTGGATTGGAAATATTTAAATATCAAGCAAGCCGCAGCAGATCAACACAAAGTAATACAAGCATTAAAGAAAATTTACAAGAACAAATGGATTACTACGGGTATTAGTAAAGGTGGACAAACAACCATTTACCACCGTTTTTTCTACCCAAATGATGTTGATGTAAGTGTTCCTTATGTAGCTCCTCAGAATTTAGCAAGAGAAGACAAGAGAATACACAAACACCTGGCAACAGTTGGCAGCAAGGAATGCAGAGATAAGATTTATCAGTTCCAATTGGCTTGTTTTAAAAACAAAAAAGAGCTTCTTCCTTTGGCAAAAACTCATGCTGAAGAGAAAGGATATTCTTTTTCGATGGGATTGGAAAAGGCACTTGATCTTGCCATTTTGGAATACTCTTTTGCTTTCTGGCAATGGGGAGGTACGAAGAGTGAAGATATTCCATCTCCTGATGCAAAAGCTCAGGATTTATTTAAGCATTTGGTTCGTGTTTCAGGCATGGATTTCTTCGATGAGATCAGCTTGAAACCAAGTTTGGCTTTCTACCACCAGGCACTTACCGAAATTGGAATGTACAGTTATGAAGTAGCTCCATTTAAGCCATACATTAGCTATGAGAAGGACTTAACTTTCGATCATGTGTTTCCCAATGAACCGATCAGAAAATTCAATCCTGAATCGATGATTCAAGTGAACAAATGGTTACAAACTGATGCTGAAAAAATGCTTTTCATTTATGGTGAATGGGATACATGGTCGGCTACGGCAGTTGATCTAAAAGACAACACAAAATGTAAAAAGTTTGTAAACCCCGAAGGATCTCATGGAACCCGAATCCGTAATTTCCCTGCTGAGATGAAAACTGAAATTATCAAAACCCTGGAAGAGTGGTTGGAAATGCCAATCGAGAATTAATAATGAATAATTAACACCTCACCCTCGGTCCCTCTCCTTGAAGAGAGGGATGACCTTAAAATTTTGCAATAATTATTGGTTGAGGTAAAAATATAAAATCATGAAAAAACTAGTTTTGCTTACAATCTTAGCTTGCCTGACTTTACCAAAGAGTCATGCTTGCACCGATATTGTAGCGGGTAAAAAAGCTACAGTTGATGGTTCTGTAATTACATCTCACACCTATGGTGGGAATGATACCAGAATTAGAGTGGTTCATGGTCGTAAGTTTCCTGCAGGATCAAAAACTCCTGTTTATTATGGACTACAGGAAATCAACGGTGGATTGGAAGAATATGGTGAAATACTAGGCTATATCCCACAAGTTCGACAAACCTATACTTACTTTCATTCTGCTTACTCTCATATGAATGAGTTTCAACTGGCTATTGCAGAAAGTACTTTGAGTCAGAAGAAAGAGTTGCAGGTCGACAGAGAATCCGGGAAACAAATCATGACTGTTGAGCAAGCTCAGATTTTTGCCCTGCAAAGATGTAAAACTGCACGTGAAGCCATCAAACTAATCACTTCACTAATGGAGGAATATGGATTCTTGCCATCATGTGGACCTGAATCAGAAGCATTATGCATAGCAGACCCGAATGAAGTTTGGGTACTCGAAATTGTGGCTGTAGGTAAAGATTGGGAACCAAACTCAGGTAAATTAGGAGCAATTTGGGCTGCGCAAAGAGTTCCGGATGATCACATTGCCATTGTTCCTAACTGGAGTATCATTAAAGAGATCGATTTGAGCAAACCTGAATGGTTCATAGCTTCAAAAAATTACAAGCAAGTTGCTATCGATCATGCTTGGTACAATCCAAAATCGGGCAAACCATTTATTTGGCAAGAGGCATATAGCCCTACACTTCGTGAATGGTCAAGCGGAAGATTTTGGTTGTTCTACTCTAAATATGCTCCAAATTTTAAAGAATGGCCAAACAGAAAGTTAAGCGATCCTTTTAAAGGGCAAGATGCTTACCATCAATATGTAGAAGACATTTCCATGTATCCTTTCTCGGTTAAACCGGAGAAAAAGATTTCTGTTCAGGATATCATGGAATTTCAGCGTTCAACATTTGAGGGAACCATTTACGATAAAACCTCAGATCCTGATTGGTATGTTCCAAGCAAGGATGGCAAGTTAGTTAAAAGTCCATTAACAACACCTTTCCCAACCAAGGCAATGCGTGAACTGTTGGATATTACCAATCGCAGAAATGTATCGAAAGGGAATTATGGAATGATTTGTCAGTTGAGATCCTGGTTGCCAGATCCAATTGGTGGAATTTACTGGGTATTCCAGGATAACCAGTACACTTCACCTTATGTGCCAATCTACTGCGGAACACAAGAGATTCACGAATCTTACAAAATTTATGATCCAAATCAATATGATCCAAGATCGGCACGATGGGCAATCGATTTTGTAGACAACCTGCTTTATTTAAGATGGCAGGATGCGGTTGAAGATCTGTTTACAATGAGAGAACCTTTGCAAGCTGATTTTTTCAATCAGATTGAAGAAAACGACAAACAAGCACAAAAACTATACGATAAAAGCCCTAAAAAGGCGAAGGAATTCCTGACTAAAAAGTGTCATGAAAACATGCAAAAAGTGTTGGATGTATACAATGAAATCAGGAATACATTAATTACCAAATACACAAACAACAAACAAGGATCGTAAAGATCCAAACAGGAAGAAAAGAGAAATCCGGCAGGGTTGTGGTGATTGTTTGCCGGACTCTCTTTTCAACCAAAACACAAACAAGAACATTTAAACTAAATAATTAGCAATTCTAAATTTGACTTGATTTTTGAATTAATCATGAGAACACTTTTAACGATTATGCTTCTTCTCTTCTACCAGGGCATTTATGCTCAAGAGAACGGCAAACAGAACGACTGGGAAAATCCAGAGATTGTTGGTATCAACAAAGAGCAAGCAAGAGCATCTTTCTTTGCTTACAGAACCGAAAACAAAGCCATTCGAAATAGCAAAGCCAATTCGAACTATTTTATCAATTTAAATGGCACATGGAAATTTAACTGGGTAAGAAAACCTGCCGATCGTCCGGTAGATTTTTACAAAACCAACTACGACGTATCAAAATGGAATGATATTAAAGTTCCTGCACATTGGGAGCTGGAAGGATATGGAGTGCCTATCTATACTGATGTTTCCTATCCTTTTCCAAACAACGAACCATACATTCCTCACGATTACAATCCGGTAGGATCGTACAAGAGAAACTTTAGCATTCCGAAAAGCTGGAAAGGTCAGGAAATCTATATTCACTTTGGTGGAGTTCGTTCCGCCGCATACGTATGGGTAAATGGCAAAAAAGTTGGATATACACAAGGAAGTAAAACACCAGCAGAATTTAACCTTACCAAATACGTAAAACCAGGCAAAAACCAGTTGGCGGTTGAAATTTACCGCTTTAGCGATGGAAGTTACCTTGAAGATCAGGATTATTGGAAAGTAAGTGGTTTTGAGCGTGATGTATATCTGTATGCCAGACCTAAAACCCACATCAGAGATTTCTTTGTGCAAGCAGGATTGGATGATACCTATACAGATGGGGAGTTTTCTTTGAATGTTAAAGTAAACAAAATTGCAAATAAAGGTGCCAACAGATCTGTACAGGTAAAAGTTTTGGATGGAAAGAAAGATGTTATCAACTTGAAATCAAACAGCAAGTTAGCACAAGGTGATAATGATTTTATTTTCTCAAAAACAATTCCAAATGTGCGCAAATGGACTGCTGAGACGCCTAATCTTTATACCCTTCAAATCGAATTGAAATCAGGTAATAAAACCATTGAGGTAATTCGTAGAAAAATTGGTTTCCGCACCAGTGAAATCAAAGACGGATTGCTACAGATTAATGGTGTACCGATTACAGTTCGCGGTGTAAATCGCCATGAGCATGATATGGATAATGGTAGAGTGATAACTGAAGAATCGATGATTCAGGACATTCTATTGATGAAGCAATTCAATATCAATTCTGTTCGTAACTCTCACTATCCAAATCGTGAGCGTTGGTACGAGCTATGTGATGAATATGGATTGTACATGATTGACGAAGCAAATATTGAGGCTCATGGTTGCGAACCATACAACAAAGAAAAAACATTGGCCGATAAGCCGCATTGGAAAAAAGCATTCATGGACAGAACCGTTTCAATGGTGGAACGTGATAAAAACCATGCATCCATTATCATTTGGTCCTTAGGAAATGAAACCGGAAGAGGTCGTAACTTCCATGCCACATACAAATGGATTAAAGAGAGAGATAAAAGCCGTCCTGTTCAATCTGAAGATTCAGGTAGAGAGTTTAATACTGACATCTTTTGCCCAATGTACGATCGCATGTGGGAAATGATTAAATATGTGGAGTATGTACAGAAACGACCTTTAATTCAATGTGAGTATGCCCATGCCATGGGAAATAGCGTTGGGAACCTGAAAGATTACTGGGATTTAATTTACAAGCACCGCCAATTACAAGGTGGATTCATTTGGGATTGGGTTGATCAAACCTTTAGAAAAACGAATGAAAAAGGTGATACCATTTTTGGCTATGGTGGCGATATGGGAGTATACAAAGTTCAAAACGACTCTAACTTCTGTGCCAATGGATTGGTAAGTGCTGACAGAAAACTTCATCCTCACATTTGGGAAGTGAAGAAGATATACCAACCCATTGCAATAAAAAAAGTAGATCATTCTGCAAACCAGTTTGAACTGATCAACAGATATGATTTTATCGATCTGGATGATGTAGAAATCACCTGGACTTTGAAAGAAGATGCCACAGAAATTGCAAATGGAGCGGTTGATTCTAAAAGCTTGTCTGCTCATCAAAGCAGAAGATTTAGTGTTGGAATACCTGATATCAAAACCAAGCCAGGTAAGGAATATTTCTTGCTGTTCGAAGCGCATAGCACTGTTGAACAAGCAATGGTTCCTAAAGGACACCGAATTGCATGGGAACAATTCCAGCTACCAATTCATAAGGAAGTAACAGCTATTGAAGCCAATCAATTGCCTGCACTTACACTGAACGAAGATCAGAATGAGATAAAGATCGATGCTAAAGGATTTAAACTTCGTATTTCTAAATCAAACGGAAGTTTAAACTCCTATAAAATAGATGAAACAGAATTGATAGAAAAAGATTTGGAACCTTTCTTCTGGCGTGCGGTTACCGATAATGACTTAGGGAATGGTACCCCAGCCAGATGCAAGCTCTGGAAGACAGCTGGTGAAAAACGTGAGTTAATTTCCATTGAAACCAATCAAATTTCGCCACAACAAATCGAAGTAATTGTAGCGTTTAATATACCAACAGCTCCTAGCAAATACAAAACGAAGTATCTGGTATCAGGTAATGGCGATGTTGAAATCGAAAACACTTTCGTTCCTCAATCAAATGATCTACCTATGATGCCTCGTTTGGGAATGCAAATGGAATTGCCAAAAGAATTTTCAAACATCGAATGGTTTGGCCGTGGACCACAAGAAAGTATGTGGGACAGAAAATCAGGTGCGATGCTTGATCATTACAAAGGAACAGTTTGGGAACAATATCACCCATATGTTCGTCCGCAGGAAACAGGTAATAAAACCGATCTTCGCTGGATAGCACTTACCAACAAAGATGGTAAAGGTTTAATGGCTATTGGAGCTCCATTACTATCAGGTTCGGCTCTAGGATTCGATTACAAAGAGTTGTATCATGGTGGAAAGGACAAACCAAACAAACATGGCAATGCAATCAAACAAGGAGATGTAATTAGTTTTCAGATTGACTACAAGCAAATGGGTGTTGGTGGCGATAACTCTTGGGGCGCTCCTGTTCATGCAGAATATTGTATTCCTTCTCAACCATATCAGTACAGTTTTATCCTTCGTCCGATTAATGGGGAAAAGGATTTAAATGAATTGAGTAAGACGAGAGTAAAATAATTAACAGCTTACGCCCTTTCAGGGCTTAAAATAAAATACATCAATACAACGGGCTCTGCCCGTTGCTATTGCTATAGGCCTTTCAGGCCGAGCTTAGCAAAAATGATAAGCAAATATATTTCCTGAAGGGGAAAGTGCATTAACATAGGTCGAAGGCCTATGAAAAAGAATAAATAAGTAACAAAGCCCTGAAAGGGCGCAAGCTATTTAAGTAATATGAAATTCATACACATCAGCTTAATTGCAGCAATACTTTCGTTCTCTTCCTGCGCTCAAAAAAAGCAAGAGAAGAAAGATAATGCAGCAATAGATCTACAAGAAAAATATACCAATGTACTCAACATACAAGGAGTACCTGCAAAACAATACGATTTAAAAGCATTCGGATTCTCTGATATGGGTGCCTGGCATGGATATGCTTTGCCTCATCAGGATAGTACTGCCTACTATGGTGGTTTTGCCGGACCATTAAGCATGAAAATGTGGGGTCAATGGTTGGGTAAGAATCTATGTCAGTTGGTATTGACTGATGCCAATACAAATCAGGAAATTGATTTGAGCAAAGCCAAGTCCGAAATGATTTACAAACCTGGTAAACTGGAGCAAAAATTGCAATTGCAGGATATTACAATTGACATTCAACTTGTATTTGCCAGCAACAGAACTTCTCTTATTCAAACATCCATAAGCAATAATTCCAATGAAGATATGCAGCTTAAAGTGGGTTGGAAAGGAGAATTATTCGAGAAGGAATTGCAATTGGCAAAAAGCACCAATGGTGTTCAGGTAAATTACAATAAGAGTGATGAAATCTTCCTAATGCAAACTCATCTTCAAAATGAAGTTAGCATTGCCAAAAACAATCTTTCATACCAAATGAATCTTACAAATAATCAATTGGTGAAAGCTGGTCAGCAAACTAAAATTAGCATGCTTCACTCCCATTACTTTAATGAGAAGGAAGCCATGGCAGAAGGAAAATTGCTTAGCTTATGGCTTAAAAATCCACAAGATGTTTTCTCACAAAACAAATTGCGTTGGAACGGATATTTAAGCAAAGCATTGGATAGTAAGAATCCATTACTTGATAAAGAAGAAAACAAGCGACTTGCAGTAAAATGTGTACAAACCTTACTGACCAACTGGCGTTCTCCTGCTGGCGATTTGCAACATGATGGTGTATTTCCATCAGCTGCATACCAGGGATTTTATGGTTTCTGGTCGTGGGATAGCTGGAAACAGGCGGTAGCATTGGTTCGTTTCAATCCGGAATTGGCCAAGAGCAATATCCTATCCATGTTCCAATATCAGGATGAGATGGGAATGGTTGCCGATTGTGTTTATTTCGATCCTAAGGATAACAACTGGCGCGATACCAAAGCTCCATTGGCAGCCTGGGCTGTATTGGAAATCTACAAACATACCAATGATCTGGATTTTGTGCGTGAAATGTATCCTAAATTGGTGAAGTATCATGAGTGGTGGTATCAATATCGCGATCACGACCAGAATGGTTTGTGTGAATATGGTTCGACCGATGGAACATTGATTGCTGCAAAATGGGAAAGCGGAATGGACAATGCCGTTCGTTTCGATGATGCAAAAATGCTAAAGAATAACGATAATGGATGGTCGATGGATCAGGAATCAGTTGATTTGAATGCCTACTTGTTTGCAGAAAAAGAACAGTTGGCTGAACTGGCTGATCTTTTAGGAAAAACCGAAGATACCAAAGCATTTACCAAGGCTGCTAAAGCACTAAAAGAAAGAATCGTAAAAGACTTCTACGATGCCAAAGAGGGATTCTTTTACGACAGGGCAATTAAATCAGGAAAACTGCTAACCGTACAACAAGGACCAGAAGGATGGATTCCTTTGTATACAAATATCGCAAACCAGGAGCAGGCAAAGGGCGTTAAAAACTTACTAACAGATAGTACAAAATTCGCATGCAAAGTGCCCTTTCCTACCCTGGTTGCCGATCATCACAAATTCAATCCTTTAAAAGGATACTGGCGAGGTCCGGTGTGGTTAGATCAGGCGTATTTTGGAGTACAAGCTTTGAAAAACTATGGCTACAAGCAAGATGCTGATGCATTGACTCATAAATTGCTTAACAACGCAGAAGGCTTATTGCAAGATGCTCCAATCCGCGAAAACTACCACCCAATTACGGGTAAAGGATTAAATGCCAATCATTTTTCATGGTCGGCAGCACATTATCTACTATTGCTAACAGACGAAATTTAAAATTCAACAACAACAAACACCGCTCATTTTTTGAGCACATCTAGTTTTTCATTAGTTAATAGTTGAACACCTTGACTTCCTATGGGAGGTTGAGGTGTTTTTGTATTCAACATTTGCATTTTTTATTTATTGCTTTGATTTATGATTATTGCTACTTTCACCATATAAAACCTAATAAAAATTTCTATGAAACAAATTGAAACCTGTAAATCATGTAGCAATCGTAAATTTGATTCACAGCAGGGTATTCTATGCTCATTAACTGAAGCGAAACCTTCTTTTGAAGACATCTGTCCCGATTTTATTCAAGATGAAAAAATTATAAAAAAGGAAGTTGAAATTAGCAAGTACATTCTTCCTAACAAAAAATTGGCGAATGCTGTCATGTGGATCATGTGGCTGGTTCTTTCAACTCAATTACTGGGCATGTTATCGCATTACATGCAGTATAACTTATTAACATCAGCTCTAAATGGTGAAACAGTAACAACTCAAATGGCAGAAGATAATGATTTAAGACATAGCTTAATCATGGTAATTCATTATTTAGCATTTATCACATCTGCGATACTATTTGCCATTTGGTTTTATAGAGGATACAAGAATTATCATACCAGATTTAAACATCCTTCTTATCAAAAAAGTTGGGCCATTTGGGGATGGATTGTTCCTATTGCCAGTCTTTTTATTCCTTATAAAATTATGAAGGAAATGTATGAAGATTCTAAAAAGAAACTAATTGAGTTCTCGGAAGATTATTCATTTATTAATATGACAAGCTTAATCACGATTTGGTGGACACTTTGGATTCTTGCCAACTTTACCACCAATATCGTCTCTAAATTCTTTGATGACGAAGAAACATTACAGGGTTTAATTGATTACTCGATGGCCGAAATAATATTAGGATTCTTCTTTGTTCCTGCAGCAATTGTAACCTTTAAATTAATAAAAGATTACTCCTTTATTGAGGAAAAACTAACAACACTTGAAGCCGAAATTAAATCACATAATTCTTAAAATCCCAAATGAAAAAAATAGAACTAATTGCCATTATTGCTACAATTGTTGCATTACTTTTAAAACAATTTGGACTACATTATTCTGGTATAATTATAACTATAAGTCTCAATTTATTGGCTATTTATTATTTCTTGTATTATTTAAGCAGTAATGATCCAATTGCCTATCGAATTAGAAAAGTATTTATAAAAGAAGAGGTTAATAATTCAATTACTGTTAAAATCTGTGGAATGGGTTTACCAATTCTACTGATTTCAATACTTTTTAAATTAATGTCTTATCCTTATGCAACAACCTTATTTTACATTGGGTTGTCAGCTTGTTTTCTTAGCTGTTTACTATCCTTTATTGAGTATCACAATACAAAGGATATATTCGTTCGACAGATGATGACAAGAATCTTAATTATTGGAGGTATCGGTTTATTCCTATTTTTTATTCCAACTGAAATCCCAAATGATCAAGTTAATCTAAAATCAAACAAGATGGAAATAAACAAATAAACAATTCCCTCTGGTCCAACTCTAGTTGGGAAATTGAAAAAACAAAAGGAGCATCGTTTGATGCTCCTTTTCACTTCTATCCGATCAACTGCTTATTCCTCTTCTTTGTTTTCTTGTTCAGAAACATCTTCGAAGTCTACAGTCTCATTATTTTCCTCTACTTTTTTGCCAAGATAAGTTGGCAACTCCATTCCGGCCATTTTAAATAACTCTTCCATTGGAGGAATAGATCCCATCATACCTTGCATAAAGTTAGCAGTAGATGTTTTACCATCCTTGCCATTGCCATTTTCCCAAACGGTAACCTTATCAATTTTGATGTTCTTAATGGCTTCAACCTGTGTAGAAACCAATTCTGGTAATTTATCTGCAATCATTAACATTACAGCATCTTTAGCATCGCTACCAGCAGCATTTACAATCTTATCGAAACCATCAGCTTGCTTACTCAAAATCTCATAAATACCTTTCGCTTCTGCTTCCATCTTCATGTAAATTGCATCGGCCTCCCCTTTCGCATGACGACGGGTTTGCTCTGCAATCGCTTCTGCTGCAATCTCAATTTTTTCCTTATCAATTTGTGCAGGTACAACAATATCTGCAGTCTGCGATGCTTTATCACGAATCGCACGAGCAGCTTCTGCTTTCTGCTCTGCCGAATATGCTTCCTCTAATGCACGTGCCGTAGCAACTTTCTCTGCTGCCGTAGCCAAACGTTCTGCTTCCGCTTCTTTCTCACGTCTGTCAGCATCAGAATTTGCAACGGTAATCTTGGCTGTATTTTCCCCTTCAACTGCTGTAGCATCTGCCGCAGCAACCTGAACACGTTGTTCCTGTAATGCGTTTGCTTCACCAATAGAACCATCACGATTCTTCTCAGCTACACTCTTCTTCGCATCATTTATCGCTTTTGCAGCAGCTTCCTTACCCAATGCATCGATATAACCTGATTCATCGTTGATATCCGTAACGTTCACGTTGATCAGTTTCAAACCAATTTTTTTCAATTCCGCCTCAACGTTTGATGATACAGCAGCAAGGAACTTATCACGGTTGCTATTGATCTCCTCAATATCCATGGTAGCAACTACCAAACGCAACTGACCAAAGATGATATCCTTTGCCAAATTGCTAACATCTACCTGCGATAATCCCAGAAGACGCTCAGCAGCATTGGTCATCACACCTGCTTCGGTTGAAACCCCAACTGTAAATCGAGAAGGCACGTCAACACGAATGTTCTGCTTACTTAAAGCATTGGTTAAGTTAATTTCAATTGAAATTGGTGTAAGATCAAGAAATGCATAATCTTGAATGATAGGCCAAACAAATGCGGCACCACCATGAATACACTTGGCTGAGCGCGATTCGGCTCCACTACCTTTTCCTACCTTACCATACACAACCAAAACTCGGTCGGATGGACAACGCTTGTACCTTTTAAAGAAGGATACAATAAGTACGAAAACGAATATTACTGCAGCAGTAATTAAAAGAACAATATATTCTCCCATAATGTTTTGTTATTTAAATGGTTTTAATGATTATTAATTGATTAACCTATTGGGTATACAACAAGAATTTGATCGTTAAGAATCTCGATCACTTCAACGACAGCGCCAGTTTTAATGTCTTTTTCAGCATCGGTAATTGCATCAAGGGTTTGTAATCCCTGAACTTGAATTTGAACTTTCCCCATGCCTTTTCGGTTAGCTGGAATTGTTAGGTATACATTACCAATTTTTCCAATTGCATTATTCAGATTTAAAGTACCTTCTTCGGTCAGTTTGCCCATAAAATACAGGATGGAAGCCATGATTACCATCATGATTAAACCTGCAATTGTAGCAATAAAAGTAGATATGAACGGTCCAAATCCAATGTGAACACAAATGATTCCTGTCCATCCAAAAATGGTAAAGAATGCAATCAGATTTTTCAGGGTAAGGAATTGAAAATCGATTCCTGTATCTCCAGAAACATCCGCATCACCGTCAGCAGCAACATCATCCACATCTCCTCCAAGAAAAGTCATTACCATTTGAATGAGAAACAGAACTGAGAATGGCACGGAGATTCCCCAGAATATTTTTTCAACCATATCCATGGTACTCCACCAATCAGAAATTTGTAGTATCATAATTATTGATTTTGATTTGATCTAAAATAGTAAGAATTCTTCACCTAACAGTGATTATGCTTAGCTGTTTTTTGCTTTTTAGCTGTATTCTAAATTTTACATGATTTTGATTGATTTTTCACAGATAAAAAAGGAGCACCAAACATGATGCTCCTTCTGCTAATATCTGTAGAAATTGTAATTATTTTTCTTCCGGAGACATTACCACTTCTACTTTTCCTGTTTTGGCAAAGTATTTCTTTGCAAATTTCTCTACCTTTTCCTTGGTAATAGCGTTAATCATTTTTTCATAATCTTCAGTTGAATTAACACTTTCGCCATAAGTATAGTAACGATTAATTGCATTAATCCAATAACCGTTCTTACGAAGATTTTCCTGATATTCTTTGATGAAATTTTCCTTCGTTTCAACCAAGTCATCCTCTTTTACTCCATTTTTAAATAAGCCTTGAATCTCATCGTAAACAATACCTTTCAACTTGTCAGACTTAGCTGGATCAGTATCAAAGCGAATAACTAAGTTGTACTCTTCACGTGGGAATTTAGATACATATCCTCTAACTCCAACACCATATGATCCACCTTCTTTTTCACGAATCACTTCAAGATATCTCTTATTCAACAAACTAGACACAAAGCTCATCATAAGTTTATTCTCTCTTGAATATTTGATATCACCATGCAAATCGATATGAATGGTTGTTTTTGGAGTTTCCATTTCTCTTGCAAAATGGTTGTAAGTATCTTTTTTAGGATAGTCTACACCATTATCTTTCCAAGTTTCCTCACGATCGATATCCTTGATACTTCCCAAATATGTTTCGATCAATGGTTTCGCTTTTTCAACATCGATATTACCTACAAATACAAAAGTAAAATCACTTGCATCCACAAATCTTTCTTGATACACTCGCTTCATTGTTTCAAGATTCAAGCTTACAATCATATCTGTGTTGAACAAGATTGTTCTAGGGTTGTGATCGGTTGTTGTTACCGAAACAGAATCTCTGAAAGCCTTGTTAACATCAGCACCCATATTGGCTACATAAGCCATATATCTACCTTTTAATGCTGTAAATGCTTCTTCATCGAAACGTGGAGCAACAAAATACATGTGTACCAATTGCAACATGGTTTCAAAATCCTTAACAGACGAATTTCCACTAAAACCTTCAGACAATTCACTAATGTATGGTGAAACGCGAACTGATTTTCCTGTTAATAATTTTTGCAAGCTAGTCTGATCAAACTTACCTAAACCGAAATTAGCAATAAATCCACCTGCCATCTCAGCTGAAGCTAAATCTTCTACACCGTATAATGAATTTCCACCTTTACTAAATGCTTGTAAACGAATTTCATTTTCTTTGAAATCAGTCTTCTTCACTACTACTTTTGCTCCATTAGCTAAAGTCCATTCTGTAGCACCAAAACCATTAAGTTCTGCCTCTTTCTTTACCTCTCCTGCTTTTGGCATTTCTGAAATTAAAGGTTCGGTAATTACCTTGTCTACATATGGTTTTAAATCCGCATTTCTAACCTTCTCAAGTAAAGCTAAAAGTTGCTGTTCTGTTGGTAATTCAACATTTTCTTTCTCAGGAGCTGTAAATGTGATAATTACATTTTCCTGAGTCATCCATTTCTTCGAAAATGCATTTACCTCTTCAGCTGAAATACCAGGTAATAGTTTCTTAATTGCTTCGAATTCAAATTCAATTCCTGGAACAGGTTCATTTACCAAAAAGTGTCTTTGGTAACCTCTTACCAATCTATCGTTATGTTGCTTGTTACGATCTTTGTATTGCTTTTCAATACTGCTCAACATTTCTGTTTTTGCTCTTTCCAATTCTGTAGCAACAACACCATATCTATTTGCTCTTTCAATTTCTTTTAAGAAGGTTTCCGCTCCTCCAAGTAAATTGTCTTCTTTCAAAGTTACACTGTTGTGATAAACATCCATTTTACGAGCTTTATTGTAATAAGCAGCCCATGCATTAATAAATGGTGCATTACCTTTTTGAAGCAATTCATTTAAACGATTTCCCAAAATACTTGAGTGCAAATTCTCAATAAGAGAATTACGATAGTATTTCATGTTCTTCTCGTTAAAAGGAGTTGCCTTATGCTTGTAAAAAACCTCAAATGAATAATTGCTTACTTCAGGATCGGTAATAATACCAACAATTGGTTCTTTATTACCTGGAACATCATAATAAATTCTTTCCTTAGGGTTTTTAACAGCAGGAATGTGAGCGAACATTTCCTTAATCTTATTTTCAAATTTTTCAGCATCAACATCACCCACAATAACAATAGCCTGTAGATCTGTACGATACCAGTCGTGATAAAAATCACGAATAACCTGATGATCAAAGTTGTCAATTACATCCAAGCTACCAATAACATCACGTTCAGCATACTTCGATCCTTTGTAGATTACTTTACTTTTTTCCAGGTAAGCTCTCATACCACCTGATCTTCTGGTTCTCCACTCTTCGTGAATCACACCACGTTCGCTGTCGATTTCTTTACCTTCAAGACTTAGGTAATTCGACCAATCATGTAAAACCAATAAAGCTGAGTCCAAAAGGTTTTCGTTTGAGGTAGGAATATTACTCAAATTGTAAACCGTTTCATCAACATTTGTGTAGGCATTAATGTTTCGTCCAAATGCAACTCCATATTTCTCAAGGTAATTTAGAACTCCTTTACCAGGAAAATGTTCGGTTCCATTGAAAGCCATATGCTCCAAGAAGTGAGCCAAGCCATTCTGGTTGTCATTTTCCAGAATTGCCCCTACATTCTGAACAATATAGAAACTGGCACGATCCTTAGGTTCCTCATTGTGTCGCACGTAATAAGTTAATCCATTTTTTAGCTTTCCAGTTCTTACATTTGGATCCATAGGAAGTTTAGAATCCATTTGATTTTGGGCCGTTAACATTCCTGTTCCTGCCAATAGCAAAGTCCCACAAAGGCTAACTTTACCAATAAAATTTTTAATCATTTGATATCTGTTTTGGTGATTTGATTTAATGAACATACCCAACATAAGTGTAAGTCCTTCATAAAATAACGAAAGAAATAGTTATTTAACAATTCTATTTACATTTTTTAACGATTGGACTATATCATATTTACAATATAATTTTAAATGTAAATTACTCCCAAAACCTTCTAGAACATTCACTTTTCTTCAAATAAAGTCGCATATTTTTTCATAAACTTCTCACTTCTCTCATCCTTCAATATAGACCTAATCTAAATTAGATGTTAAATCCTAAATTGGATTATAAAAAAGGAGCATCAAACCTGATGCTCCTTCAACTAATTTCGACATTCTTACTATTTGATATCTTCTTCAATCCACTCCGATCGGTTAGGATCTGCAGGTGGAGTTACTTTTTTCTTAGCTGGCTGGTTTTCTAGTTCATTCATCAACTCTTCCACAGCTTTTTTGATGCAAGGATCAATACCTTTTGCAACCAAGTGTGGTTCATCGTAGACTTCGATATCTGGATAAACACCCACTCCTTCGATAATCCAGTTTTGGTTTTCATCAAAAATACCGAAACGAGGAACTGCAATATAACCACCATCAACTAATCCTGCATTGCCTGACATACCTACTAATCCTCCCCAGGTACGAGTTCCAATTAGTTTACCCAAACCTTTTTTGCGGAAAAAGTATGGGAATGCATCTCCACCTGATGAAGAGTAATGGTTAATCAGCATTGCTTTAGGTCCATCGTGAGCCACACCAGGTGTTTTCCATGGTTCCAATCCACGTAAGTGCCAATATGAAAGCACATCTCGATCCAATAAATCTGCCATATGATCAGGAATAAATCCTCCACCATTGTAACGATCATCAATAATCAATGCTTCCTTATCGTGATATGCATACATCCCTCTGTGCAATTCACGATTACCTTCTACAGCCGTGTTTGGAACATGAATGTATCCAATTTTTCCTCCTGACAGTTTTTCAACCATTGCTCTACGTTCGTTCACCCAATCCAGGTAAATTAACTCCAATTCGCTGGCTATTGGTTTAATGGTATAGGTTTTAGCTCCTGCTGCATTTGGAGTAGAGTTCACTGTAATCTCAACTCTCTTGCCTACCATATTCTCAAGATACAAATATGGATTTACCTTGGTGGTAACATCATGTCCATTAATGCTAATTAAATACTGACCTTCTTTCACATTTACACCTTGCTCAGTTAAAGGAGAACGACGAGATGAATTCCAGTTTTCACCATCGTATATTTTTGAGATGATGTATCTGTTGTTTTTCAAATCAACTTTTAGTTTTGCGCCCAATAAGCCAGTTTGCACTGATTTTACTTTGTCAAAATCTCCATAATTCACGTAGGCATGGCCTGTATTCGTCTCCGAAATGATTTCACCTAAAATGTAATCCAAATCCGCACGATGTCCCAGATCTTTCACCATTGGTTCATAATCGGCTTTAATTTTAGCCCAATCAACACCATGAATGTTTTCCACATAGAAATAATCTCTAAAGATTCTCCAGCCATCGGTATAGATCTGATTCCATTCCTTAACAGGATCAATCTTCATTTCCATATCATCAAGATCCAATGCTCCAGACTTTGCTGCCTGACCTTTTGATAAATCTGTAATGCCATAAGTTGAACCAGAACGGTACATGATCTTGTTTCCATTGTCTGCTAATTCATAATCTGAAACAGACTCAAGTACCACCTCATCCTTTTCTTTTTTAAGAATGTAGTGATGCAAACTACCATTGGTTCTGTATAAAATACCATCTTCAACTGCCTGTAATCCGCTATAATCTCCTGATGATACCGGGAAAGCAACGATGCGATTATTAATGCCATCAAAATCGATCTTTAGCTTTCTCTCTTCTTTTGCATTAGGTTTCGATTTTTTCTTCGATTTTAAAGATTCTTCTTTCACCTCTTCTTTATACTCTTCAACATCAGTTTTTAGTGGAAACAATTTTGGTCCATCGGCTTTTAAAGCCATTGCATAAATGCGAGTTGCATTATTATACAAGTAATTGAACTCAAAACTTGAAAAATCAAGGTTAAAATCTCTATTCGATAAGAAATACATAAAGTTTCCATCTTTAGAGAATACAGGAGAAGAATCTCCAAAGGTATCATTGGTTAAAGAATGTTTCTTACCTGTTGAAAGTTGGTAAACCCAAATTGCACCTTGCCCGTTTGAGCTATCTTTTACGTACGCGATCCAATCTGAATCTGGTGAAACAGAAAAATCTCTAATTTCATTTCTCTCTGCTTTATCAATCACTTTTAATTCGCCGGTTTCAACATTAATCAACTTCAATTTTAAACTGCGATCAAAGAAAATCATATACTTACTATCTGGAGTCCACTTTGGTTGATACATCCAAGAAGAAGATCCTTTGGTAATTTGTTTTGCCTTAGCTCCCTTCTTGTTTTCCAGTAAATAGATTTCATACTCACCGGTAGCATCAGAGTAATATGAAATGTATTTCCCATTTGGAGACCAGCTGGGCGACATTTCTCTAACGCCTTGTGTTTGCGTTAAATTAATTGTAGATCCATTTTCAGCCGGAACCGAAAAAATATCACCACGAGCATCGAACAACGCACGTTTTCCTGAAGGAGAAACAGCCCAATTCTCAATGAATCCTTTCACATTTTTATAGAATGGCAATGTGTTTGGATTATCAAAATTGATATTAACAATTACACGTTCCTCTTTTCCTGTTTCCAGATTTAACTTGTATAGTTGTCCTCCGTTTTCATACGCAATTTGTCCATTCTCACCCGATGGCCACATCACATCAAAATTCTTGTGATGCGTCATTTGAGACAATTCCTTGCTGTCTACATCATATTTGTAGATATTCAGTTTCAAGTCACGATCTGAAGCAAAATAAATAGCATTCTTGTACCACGAAGGAATCTGGTCGGAACCAACAAATTTTGTAATTCTTTCGGATTGATCATTCTCTAAATCGTAGATCCAAAGATCTGCTGCACGCCCTCCCTTGTATCTTTTCCAAGTACGGAATTCACGACTAATTGGAGCAAAACACATTTTTGTAGCATCAGGCGAGAATACTCCAAATCCACCTTCAGGAATTTGAAGCTCCTCTTCCATTCCTCCATCAATACCCACTTTAAAGTATTTACCATTTCTTTCACCAAAAGCAGTACGATTCATACGTACCAAAATAGATTTACTATCTGGTGTCCAGTCCAGAACAACATTATCAAAACCTCCACGTGGTGGCATTAAACCAACCGAATTGTAATAAGTCAATTGTTTTGGAGTTCCACCCGTTGCAGGCATTACATATACCTGACGACTTCCAGAATATTCACCCGAAAAGGCAATCCAATTTCCATCTGGAGAAATTTTAGGGAACAATTCCATTCCCATATGAGAAGTTAAACGTGTTGCATCACCACCATTTGAATCTACAGTCCAAATATCGCCAGCATACACAAATGCGATTAAATTGTTATTAATATCAGGATATCGCAATAAACGAACATCCTCTTTTGCATGAGCACTTCCAATAATGCTCATAAGAACGATGAACAATACACCAATTCTTAATCTGATTTTTAGCATGTTACTAATATTTGTGAATTAAGGATCTCAATTAAAAAATTGATGTAGTGAAGCTACAAAAAAAGTGGCATCCTCCGAGAAGAATGCCACTTAAAATATTGTTATACCTACTTAGTATTTGATTTATTTCCGATTTGCGTAAAGCTTTATACTCAATATCAAATATCTATCGGCATAATACTCGAAATAATATTTTTAATTAGAAGAATAATAAAAACTACTTCATTTCAATCAAACTAATTGCTGCTCCACCACCTGCAGCTAATTTTAGGTTCAATTCAGAAGTGTTATCAACTTCCATTTTTTCAATCTTGTATTCAGTAGGGTTTTTATCCCAATGTGCATTATCACCATCCGTATATAGAGTAGCCATATATTTTTTACCTGCTGGCAAGAAATCCAGAGCAACTTTCATATCACGAGCATTTTCGTCGGTAATAGCACCTACAAACCAATTATTCGATTCACGGTCCTGACGTGCGATGGTAACAAAATCACCAATCTCACCATTTAATACTTTTGTTTGTTCCCAGTTTACAGCAACATCACGGATAAATTGGAATGCATCGTTTCCTTTATAACTTTCAATCAAGTCAGGCACCATCTGAATTGGACTGTTAATTACAACATACAAAGCCAATTGATGAACCAAAGTTGTATTTACCTGATTCTCTTTTTTATATGGTTCCAATTTGATATTAAAAATACCTGGTGTGTAATCAATAGGTCCTGATAACATACGTGTAAACGCAACGATTGGCAAGTGTTCTGCCGGATTTCCTCCATCAGAAGACCAAGCATTAAATTCTTGTCCGCGAAGACCTTCTCTTGCAATCGCATTTGGGTAAGTACGACGTAAACCTGTTGCTTTAATTGGTTCGTGAGCATTAATTGCAATCTTGTTCTCAGCTCCTTTTACCAAAGCTCTTCTGTAGTGATTCACCATCCATTGCCCGTGATGGAACTCTCCTTTAGGAATAATTTTTCCTACATAACCGGTTTTCACAGAGTGAATTCCCAACGAATTCATTAAATGGTAGGCAGTATCCATTTGCTGGTCGTAAGTACGTGGAGCAGCCGATGTTTCGTGGTGCATAATTAACTCAACACCTTTTGATTTTCCATAACGAACCACTTCGGCTAAATCGTAATCAGGATAAGGAGTTACGAAATCAAAAACTCCTTCACGATCCTCAAAACCAATCCAATGTTCCCATCCGGTATTCCAACCTTCAACCAAAATACCGCCAAGGTTATTTTCTGAAGCGAAATCGATTAATTCTTTTGCATATTCGGTAGTAGCACCATGGCGTCCACTTGCTTTATCCCAGGTTTTGGTTCCCAAGTGCATATCCCACCAGATACCTACATATTTCATTGGCTTAAAGTAATCAACCTTACCAATTTTATTTGGTTCGTTCAAATTTACAATCAGATCTGATTCAATTAAATCACCTGCTTTCTCAGCAATTTGAATAGTTCTCCAAGGGGTATTAAATGGTACACTACGCTTTACTTTGTAATCATTATTTAATGAACCAACCAAACAAGATTCCCACATCATGTCTTCCTTGTTTACTTTTAGGGTCATTCCTGAGTAATCCGTTAAATTTGCTTCGTGGAAACTTAAGTAAACACCACCATTAGTTTTCATCGAAACCGGAGTATTCACAGCATTATTTGGAATAGATGTTTGCGCTAAACTTGCATGATTTCTCAATTTTGTAGCATCAATTTCCGAAAACATTGTTGTATTGTACAAATGCTCATAAATATCCCAATCGCCAGGAATCCACCATGTTTTATGGTCTCCTGTCAAATTAAATTGAGTATTTTCCTCAGTAATCAATACTTCCTTCATCGCATCTTGCTCAGGGAACTCATAACGAAATCCCAAGCCATCGTTATAAAGCTTGAAAACGATATTCATTTTTCTGTTTGGAGCTTGTTGTTCTTCCAAACTAAGTTTTAATTGATTAAAATTATCAACTACAACTCGTTTCTCTCCCCATTGCATTTCCCAGCTGGAATTGCTCGATGAACTTTCTGATTCCACAATTTCCCAACCTTTTTCAATGGCTGGCATGTTCTTAAAGTCAAATCCCATTGATGAAGGTTCAATTACTGGTTTACCATTATACGAAACCTGGTAAGTAGCCTGGCCTTCTACCATACTCACTTCAACACCAATTTTACCATCTGGCGATGATACTTTGGTTGTCATTTTCCCATTGGTACATGATGCTAATATCATCAAGCAACCAATTAACAAACTTTGAATTGATTTAATTTTCATTGCTGAGTTTATTGATTTAGTTAATCTGTTTTCTTCGACTTCAAAATAACAGTAGAAGTTAATCAATATCTAAAAACAAACCCAAAATATAGAAATCAAACACAGCAATAAAAATACTAACATCTGATAATATGACACTTAAACCCGATAAAGATACTGCGAAATATAGATGGCATATAGATCAAATATGAGATTAAACCGACTTAATTTCCATTATTTTCGCCTCGAACTCATCATTTGAGATGAGTGATCTGTTCTTGATTCTCGTTTTATAGGTATAAATTGTATTTACGGAGAAGTTTAATATACTTGCTATTTTTTCATTATCGTTTACACCCAATCTTATTAAAGCGAATATTCTTAAATCTGTATTTAGACAATGAGAATCTTTTAGGATTATCCTTTCGGATTCCTCAAACAATAAATTGAATCGTTTCACAAAATCAGGGAACAGTTTTAAGAAAATTCTGTCAAAATCTTCGAATAACAATTGCCGTTCTTTTTTAGGGTTGTAATTTTTTAATTCCAACTCAATCGCATCGTATTGTTTTGTCATTAACTGTCGGGATATGGCCTTTTTCATACCTTCCATCTTCTCAATAAACTGAGAACTGAAATTAAAATAATACCCAACATATTCCTCCTTTATTCTACTTACCTCTCTTAAACTTTCGTTTACGATTCTAAGGTTTTCGTTGCGCTCGCCAATTTCCTTTCTAATCTTTTTTAACTCTTGTAACTGTTTAAAGAATACAATTGCCAGGACAACTATTACAATTAGCATTACAGAAATAACAATACCAATGATTACAACCTGCTTTTTTTCTTTCTCCAGCTCTCCAACAACTGCTGCATCAATATCTGGTTGAATGAAAGATATTTCCAACCTGCGTACATCACTACCATAAAATTCAGCATCTTTTCTTGCCTGCTCAATTAGTTTATTAGCCTTTTCAAGATCTCCTTCGTAAAACAAAATCTCAGCCAAAATTTTGGAAGCTAATGTTTCTTTAGTAGCTGATAACACATCTCCAATTACCGCTTTTTCGATGGCTTTTTTTGCCTCATCTGCTTTTCCTAATCTCGCTAAAGCAACTCCCATACCACTCTGACATATTGCCATTTGGTGAGGATCGAGTTTTAAGCCTTTCATTACTTTAGTGTAATATTTTACTGCCTGCTCATCCTTTTGATTGTTTAGATTTTTTAATGCAAGAGCCAAATTATAATGAAAAAAGTTGTTTTTTCCCTCCTTCTCAATTTTGTCAACATACTGATCTCCTAATTTCCTATACTTTGGTGAATAATATCCCCACCGAGAATTTGCCAAATCATAATATGCACGATATGCTACGGCATAAAATTCAATTCTTTTTTCATTAGGCAAATCTTGCCCTCTTATGGTTTGTATGGTATCAATGGTTTCTTTGTATAAACCTTTTAACAGTAAAACCAGTGCCAAATTCGATTTAGATTCTGCAATTTTCTCTGCGTCTTTTAACTGATAAGCCATTTGTAAAGACTTATTCCCATAATGAAAAGCAGAGTCATAAACGAAATATTCATACTCTTTGCTTAAACTTGAAAATAAATGGTATTGATCTTCTAAGTTTACTTTCTTGTTTAATCGATTTACAGAAGCAGTAATTGAGTTTATTTTCCTCCATTTTGCATCATCGATACTATCCTTTAAATTCAGATAATAATTTACATTCTTTTCTTTACTAGTTTGAAATAGAGAATTTGAATAAGATGTAAATGATAAGAGAATCAGAAATAGTAAGATGAATTGCTTTGAGTACATATTTTTAAATTAAAATCAGTTTGATCATTTCGCATTACAAAAATAGGTCTGTTCGGAACAAAATCCCAACAGACCCTACTATTTAAATTTTTAGAACAATATTTTACAATCCACTAAAATCAATTCCTTCAAATAGCATACTTGGTGTTTGCCATGAGCGATCGGTTAATGGATCATTTCCTACAGCTGCCAGTTGATTCCAAATCTCTTTGTGATTACCTGTAATGTTCATTCCAGCAATTGGATGAATTACCTCGCCATTTTTCACATAGAAACCTTCAACTCCCACAGAGAAATCACCAGTAGCAGGATTAGAGTTACCACCGTTAAAACCAGTAACCAAAATACCTTCTTTCATTTCTCTGGTTAAGCCATTTAAATCTTTGCTTCCTTTTTCGAAAATTAAATTAGACGGTGAACCACTAGTTGGTTGCATCTCTAATTTTTTTCCGTAATAATTACCAATATAATAGGTCTTGAGAATTCCATTTTCAATCACAGTCATTTCCTTAGCTGCCAATCCATCTCTGTCGAAAAGGCGAGAATTACGCCCCGATTCAACAAATGGGTTATCAATAATGGTTAAGGCGTCCGAAGCCACCTTCTGTCCAATTTTACCTTCCATAAAGGAACGTTTTTGCTGCAAATTGTAACCATACAGTGGTTGAAGTAAAGAGCTGAATACTCTACCAACAGAACGATTTTCAATCAGCATATCCATTTTACCTGATTTGATTTTTTTCGCTCCAATTTTCTGCAAAGCTCTCTCAACAGCATACTTTCCAACTCCTTCAGGATTTAATTTATCCCAAAAACGAGTTGCCATATAATGACCTGCTGAAGGTCTGCTATCGCCTCCATTGATGGAAGCACTGGCACTTACGTAGAAAGAAGTAGACTCATTGAATCCCTCAACTCCATTGCTCATCACCATATAGCCTCGTGATGATCCATCGCCATAGGAACCAGAAACAGTAATAATTCTATCATCCATTCCAATGGTTTCGGCTTCAACTTTCATAGCAGCTTCAATCTTTTCACGAGGATCAACTGCATCGTAGGTTGAGTCAGAGAGTTTCAAATCACGCTCTTCACCATTGTAGCAAAGATCACGATCTGGTAAAGATCTGTATTTATCTTCAGCAAGATAATTGGTTGCTAAAATAGCTTCTTTAATAAATCTTTCCAATTCAGGCTTGTTCAATCGGTTAGTAGAATGCGTTGAATATCTGCCATTCACATAAAGTTTAATACTTAATCCACTTTCGATTGATTCCTGAATTTTATCGATTTTTTGTTCTCTAATCTCAACATCAGATTGTTTAGAGTCGTATACAGAAACTGAAACTTCATTTGCTCCATTTTCCTTTGCATATTTGGAAGCCCAATGGGCCAATTCCATTTTTTTATTGTCTTTCATTGATTCTTCTTTTTAATTGATAAATGATACTAGAATACAACTATGCATTCACTCCTCCAACAGTAAGTTTCGATACTTTTATTGTTGGTAATCCTAGTGATACAGGAACTCCTTGTCCGCTTTTACCACATGTCCAGGTACTGCAGTCCATTTTAAAATCGTTGGCTACCATTTCAATTTCAGCCAATGATTCCGGACCATTACCAATCAGGTTGATATCCTTAATTGGCTGAGTCAGTTTTCCATTTTCAATTAAATAGCCTGATTTCACATAGAATGTAAAATCTCCAGCTCCAATTTTCACCTCTCCATTGGTGAATGAATCAACAAATACACCTTCTTTTACACTAGCAATGATTTCCTCTTGGGTATGAGGACCATTTTCCATATAAGTATTTCTCATACGAGGAAGAGGTGCATATCTGAAAGATTCTCTTCTACCATTTCCAGTAGGATCTACACCATAATGCTTGGCACTAATTCTATCATGAATATAACTTGTCAATACTCCATCTGTAACCAAGTTGGTTTTTTGTGTATCAATTCCTTCATCATCGATATTCACCGAACCACGAATATTTGGATTGGTTCCATCATCAACGATGGTAACGAAATCTTTACCAATCTTCTTGCCCATTTTATCAGAGAAAATTGAAGTTTCCTTGCGATTGAAATCCGCTTCGAATGCATGACCAATAGCTTCGTGTAATAAAATACCTGAACTACCAGCAGCTAAAACAACAGGCATTTCACCAGCTTTAGGCTTTCCTGCCAAGAATTGTCTTTTTGCTCCATCTACAGCTTCTTTGGCAACTTCATCCAGTAAGTTTTCAGTTAGATATTCAAAACCAACTCTCATTGATCTAGATGAACCAAAATCTTCTTTCTTGTCTCCATCAATCATTACTACGCTAGCATACAAACTAAACATTGGTCTGTAATCACAACTCATAATACCTTCTGAGTTGGCAAACAATACGTAGCTAGATTCATCATTCAGGTAAACTTGAACCTTATCCACCTTTTCATCTAAAGCAAAAATCTTGTCGTTCAATTTTTGTAGATAAGGGATTTTCTGTTTGATGGATACATCTTCCCAAGCAGTTTTAAATTTGTAGTAATCTGGATTAACTTTTTCACTTAAATTGATAGAAGGGAAATCTTTGCTTTCATTTGCTATACTTGCAGCAGTTTTAGCAACTTTAAGCATTGCTTCCAAACTTACTTCTTCAGAAAAAGCATATCCTGTTTGGTCACCTTTTAATACCCTTACACCAACTCCATAAGCAATATTCGAACCTGCACGATTTACTTCGTTATCCATCAGGCCAACATTGTTCGAAAGGGTGTGTTCAAAATACAAATCACAATAATCTCCACCTCTCGATAAGGCTTCAGCCATTACTTTTTGCAACATTTCCTTGCTCACTCCGAAATGTTCCAGATACTCATTTAGTCCTGATTGTTCTGTTAATCGATTGCATCCAAAACTTAGAAAGGAAGGAAGAATCGCCATTCCTGCAAGAGAGACAGATCCTGTTCGGATGAACTCTCTTCTTGAAACTTCATTATTCATACAAATGTGTTTAAGGTTAGGGTTTTCTTTGATTTTATTGGCAGACAAAAGTTAATAATTTTTATTGTCATAATAAAATGATTTTTCCTAAATTCGTCGCTCCTTAACAATACAAACACTTACATTAACTTTTATACAATGATTAAATCCATTACAAAAGTTTTGACTGTTCTTGCCCTAATACTTAGCTTTTCGGCAACAAAAGCTCAAAATTTAGAATATCCGTTCTGCCCAAAACATACTGTTGCAGATACTTTTTTTAATAAATATATAGTAACTGAAAATTACCGATGGCTGGAAAATGTAAGAAGTGATAGTGCTGTTAAATGGATTGAAGCAGAGAATAAATTATCACGAAAGTTTTTATCGAAAGCATCGGCAAAATACAATTGTAAAAGCTTACTAGATAAATTCAGTTACGTTAGAAGCAAGAAAGCAGTTAAAAAAGGGAAATACTTCTATCGTAAAGTTATAAGAAACAGTATGGCATCAGCAAGTTTATACATTGGCGAAAAATACAATGAAGTTGATCAAATCTTAATCGATCCTAATTATAACAATAAAGGTGACAAAGTTTCCATTACCAGCTATCACCCTTCTAAAGATTCAAAGCTTTTAGCATACACAATCAATAGAAATGGAACCGATTGGAGAGAAATAAAAGTTGTTTCATTACCTTCTGGAAAAAAACTTTCTGACCACATTAAAGGAGTGAAATTTTCATCTACTGAATGGAAAGGAGATGGTTTTTATTACAAAAAATACCCAAATAAAGGGGAGTTTTATTCCAGCATCGGAGAGGAAATTTATTATCACAAGCTAGGTGATCCTCAAGATAAAGACAAACTAATTTTTAAAAGAAAAGATCCATCTGTTCATTTTGGATTCATGACAAGTTCAAATGAAAGGTTTTTCTTTTTATATGAAGAAACCAAAACTCATTGTAATTATTTCTTCATTGATTTTAACTCTGATCAACCTTACTTGCGTCCATTGTTAATGAAACAAAAGAATTTCATACATATATTGGATAGTCAAAATGGTAAAATCATTGCTAAAATAACAAAAGGATCAAATGGGGGCTCTATTGTTGAAATAGATCCATACAATCCATATCAATGGAGAGAAATTGTACCTGCAATAAAGAATGGTGTATTGCTTAGATGCATACCAAAAGCTGATCGTTTAATCACTATTTTTCAACGAAACCAAACTCCACTTCTAAAAATTTTTAAATACTCGGGAGAACAACTGTATAGTTTAGAATTGCCACAATCAAGTTCTGTAAATGGATTTTATGGCGAAAAAGGTGAAGAGGATATTACTTTTACACTGCAAGAACTAACTAAACCTGCCATAACATTTCATTTTAACACCCGCACATTTGAGAGAAAGTATGGTGATCCGGTAAACGTAACTTTTGCTTTTAAGAATTATGAAACCAAATCAATAAATTATACAGTAAATGACAGTATCAAAGTACCATTAACCTTGGTTTATAAAAAAGGATTGAAGTTAGATGGTAATAACCCCTGCATGTTGTGCGCTTATGGTGGTTTTGGTAGAATATTCAAACCAAAATTTGACCCCGGTATCGTTTATTTTATTGAAAAAGGAGGTGTATTTGCCTATGCTAATGTTAGAGGTGGTGGTGATTTAGGAAAAAAGTGGACTTTGGCGGGTCGCAGACTAAATAAACAAAATGCTATTGATGATTTTAATGCTGCTGCAGAATTCTTAATTAAAGAAAAATATACCAGCTCTGAGAAATTAGCGGCTAAAGGTAGTTCTCACGGTGGATTATTGGTTGCTGCAGCTGCTATACAACGTCCGGATTTATACAAAGCTGTAGTTCCTGTAGTAGGTGTAATGGATATGTTACGATTTGAAAATTTCACGGTAGGCAATTTTCACATTGATGAATTTGGTTCAGTACAAAACTCTTTGGATTTTGTAAATTTAAAATCCTATTCTCCACTACACAACATCAAAGAAGATGTAAATTACCCTTCGATGCTTGTTATGACATCAGAAAACGACGACAGAGTTCCTCCTTTTCATTCTTATAAATTTGTTGCCAGGCTTCAGAATCGTAAAGCACAAACAAATCCAATATTGCTACGTGTTGAACAAGATGCAGGACACAATGGTGCAATGAATAAAAATGGACACTTAAGAAAAAAAGCTGATATGTACGGGTTTATTTTAAAGATACTAAATCAGTAGTTTTACTATACATTAAAAAAGCGATATCTGACTTACAGGTATCGCTTTTTAATCGTTATAAACATTGAATATTAAACTATGAACTGAAATAAATCAGTCTTATCATTCAGGTACTCAAACACAAAGTTTCTTTCCGCCATTCGTTCTTGTAATCGCTTTAAATCTTCTGGTTGACGGACTTCTATGCCAATTACAGCTGGCCCTTTTTCTCTACTGTGCTTTTTGTAATATTCAAAGTGCGTAATATCATCACCTTGATCTAATACATCATTTACAAACTCTTTTAATGCTCCTGATCGTTGAGGGAAACGAACAATGAAGTAGTGTTTTAAACCTTCGTATAATAAACTACGTTCCTTGATTTCCTCCATTCTAGTGATATCATTATTGCTACCACTAAGTATACAAACCACATTCTTTCCCTTTATCTGATCCGATATCAACTCCAAAGCAGCAATCGATAATGCTCCCGCCGGTTCCGCAACTATCGCATCTTCATTGTATAAGCTTAAAATTGTAGAACAAATCAATCCTTCAGGAATCACAACAACATCATCCAATACCTTTTCGCAAATGCGCCAGGTTAAGTCTCCCACTTTTTGCACTGCAGCGCCATCCACAAATCGATCGATACTTTCCAGGGATACATTTTCCTTTTTCTCGAATGCCGTTTTCATCGATGGAGCTCCTTCAGGCTCAACACCTATAATTTTTGTTTGTGGACTAAACTCCTTTATCCATGCCCCAAGTCCGGAAGCCAAACCTCCTCCACCTATTGGCACTATAATGTAATCAATAGGATCGGGACAGTCTTGGAGAATTTCTAGACCAATGGTTCCCTGTCCTTCAATAATTTTAGGATCGTCGAAAGGATGAATAAAGGTTTTACCATGCTCTTCTGCATCAGCCAAAGCTTTGTTTGATGCATCATCGAAAGTATCTCCTGTTAAAATTACCTCGACATACTCGCCACCAAACATTTTAACCTGTTTGATTTTTTGACGAGGCGTGGTTTCCGGCATGTAAATTACACCTGAACAACCCAGTTTCTTGCAAGAGTATGCCACACCTTGGGCATGATTGCCAGCACTGGCACAAACAATCCCTTTCTGGAGTTGTTCCTTGCTTAAACCAGCAATCTTATTGTAAGCTCCTCTTATTTTGTAAGATCTTACCATCTGAAGATCTTCACGCTTTAAACGGATATTGGCATCATACTTTACAGACAGGTTCATGTTTTTCAATACAGGAGTGCTTTCCACGACTTCCTGTACCGTTCGACCGGCCTTCACAATATCTGCCATTTTTGGATAATAATATTCTGTTTTTGTTATTGTCACTTTTCCCCCTTTGATTAATTAGTCTTCGTAATAAAACTCCAAAGACTGTAAATAGTACTTACGCTTTTGTAATATATTCTGCCAACCAATCACCTACTTCTGATGTTGAGTAAGCTTTCTTACCATCAGCAATATCTTCAGTAACTACACCTTCTTCTAACGACTGATCAACAGCTTCGCGAATCAAAGCTCCTTCCTTCATCATGCCAAATGCATATTCGAACATCATGGCTGCAGAAAGCACCGTTGCACATGGATTGGCAATGTTCTTTCCTGCTGCCTGTGGATACGATCCGTGAATTGGTTCGAATACAGATGTATGAACCCCAATCGATGCGGATGGCAACATTCCCATAGAACCTGAGATCACACTTGCCTCATCGGTAAGAATATCTCCAAACATATTTTCGGTAACCATTACATCAAAACGCTTTGGCCAGGTAATAATCTGCATGGCAGCATTATCAACAAACATGTATTCCACTTCAATATCCGGATAATCAGGAGCAACCTTCTGTCCTATTTCTCTCCACAATCTTGAAGTGGCCAATACATTTGCCTTATCAACAATGGTCAGTTTTTTTCTTCTTTTTCCGGCATATTCAAAGCCCAATCGAATGATTCTCTCGATTTCTTCGGCTGTATAAACACAAGAATCGTAGGCCGTTTGTCCATCTTCGCTTCTTCCCTGCGGACGACCAAAGTAAATCCCTCCTGTCAACTCACGTATGCACATAAAATCAGCACCATCAACCAGCTCGGTTTTCAATGGTGATTTGTGAATTAATGATTTAAAAGTATTCACCGGACGAAGGTTCGCATACAAGCCCAAGGTCTTTCTCATTTTCAATAGCCCCTGCTCAGGACGAACCTTAGCCGAAGGATCATTATCGAACTTTGGATGACCAATTGCACCAAAAAGTACCGCATCGGAATTCATACACAATTCATGCGTATCGGCAGGGTAAGGATCTCCTACCTGATCGATTGCCGTAGCTCCTACCAAAGCCTCGGTATATTCAAATTCGTGGCCAAATTTCTTTGTGATTGCATCGCACACTTTCTTTGCCTGCGCTACAATTTCAGGACCAATTCCATCTCCGGGTAATACTGCTATTTTGTAAGCCATTGTTTTTAAGTTATTCTGTTTTTATTTTTTTGTATTCTACATTGTTTTGTTGCTCCAAAAGGTTCAACATTCGAGCTGTTGCTTTAATTGCTGCTTCCACCTGATCGGGATCCAATCCACGAGTTTTAAACTCTCTTCCATTAAAATCCCAGGTAATTAAGGTTTCTACCAGTGCGTCGGTTTTACCTCCGGGAGGAATCCTCACAAAATAATCCTTCAGCACAGGTCGATCTTTTCCCAGCTGCTCATACACCGACCAAATTGCATTCATGAAAGCATCGTACTGTCCATCGCCAGATGCGGTTCCCTCGTGCATTTGTCCGTTAATTTCCAAATTAACCGATGCAAAAGGCCTCATCCCTTTCGATAAAGACAAGGAATAATGCTTTATTACAATTGGCATCTCTTCCATGCTCTGATTCAAAACATCAGAAACAATGTAAGGAAGATCCTCAGTGGTAACGCTTTCCTTTTTATCGCCAAGTTCAATTACTTTCTGAGTCACCTTTTTCATGGTTTCCTCTTCCAGTGTCATTCCCAGCTCTTCCAAGTTTTTCTTGATATTTGCCTTACCGGATGTTTTCCCCAAAGCATACTTTCGTTCACGACCAAAGCGCTCTGGCATTAATCGATTAAAGTACAAGTCGTCTTTGGAGTCACCATCGGCATGCACTCCACAAGTTTGGGTAAATACATTCTCACCTACCAATGGTTTGTTGGCCGGAATTCTTACACCTGAAAAAGTTTCAACAATACGACTCACCGTATTGATCTTTTCCTCGTTTACATTGATTTGTCGTGACAGGTGATCTTTTATTACTCCAACAACAGAGGCCAATGGTGCATTTCCTGCTCTTTCGCCCAATCCGTTTACCGTGGTATGAATTCCGTTTACACCTGCCAACACCGATGAATACACATTGGCCAGAGCCAAATCGTAATCGTTATGGGCATGAAAATCGAAATGAAGTTTTGGATATCTTTCGCGACAAGCATAGCAAAAATCGAAAGCCTGAACCTGGTTCATCACTCCCAAAGTATCAGGCAACATGAATCTTTGAATGTTTTCATTTTGCAATTCATCCAAAAGGTACCAAACGTAATCTCTCGAAGTCAGCATTCCATTCGACCAATCCTCCAAATAAAGGTTCACTTTTATGCCTAATTCTTCTGCGTAAGCAACCGCATCCTTTACATCCTGAACATGCTGCCCGGGAGTTTTTCGCAACTGTCCCTGTAAATGCTTTAAGGAACCTTTCGACAGCAAGTTTACTACACGTGCACCACTTTTGTAAATCCAATCCAACGAAGCTTTCCCATCAATAAATCCAAGTACCTCGATTTTATCAATCATACCATTTTCTTCGGCCCATTTAGTAATTCGTTTTACCGCCTGAAATTCTCCTTCTGATACTCTCGCGGAAGCAACTTCCAATCGATCTACTTTAACGGATTTCAACAAGAGCTTAGCAACACCCAATTTTTCATCGGCATTAAAACTAACTCCCGAAGTCTGCTCACCATCCCTAAGGGTGGTATCCATTATCTCTAAGCTACGCAGTTCGTTCATTTTATTTGTGATTGTGTATTTTTAATTTGAGTGGCAATAAGAATAATCTATAATTACTCCTTCTCAAATTCTACTATATTTTCTTTTTTATCCAGGAGATAATCGATATCATCGAATCCATTCAACAAGCAGTTCTTCTTGTAAGGATTAATTTCAAACTCCTCTTTCTCACCATTTAGTGATATACTTTGTTCTTCAAGATCCACAACCAGTTTCTGACTGCTATCTTCTTCAACTGCAGCAAATACTTTGCTCAAAAATTCAGGAGATACAATTACTGGCAACACTCCATTGTTTAGTGCATTGTTTCTGAAAATGTCAGCAAAGAAACTGCTAACTACTACCTTGAATCCATAATCGTGAACAGCCCATGCTGCGTGTTCCCTTGAAGAACCACTTCCAAAGTTTTTACCTGCAACTAGAATTTGTCCCGAATATTTTGGGTTATTTAATACAAAGTCTTTGTTTTCTGATCCATCAGCAGCAAATCTCCAATCTCTAAACAAGTTTTCTCCAAAACCTTCACGACTGGTTGCTTTAAGAAATCGTGCAGGAATAATCTGATCCGTATCTACATTCTCAATTGGAAGAGGTACATAACTCGACTCTAATACGGTAAATTTATCTATTGGCATTTTTTTATCTTTTAAGCGATTAGCTTCCAGCCACAAGCCTTCAGCTAAAAAATATTTGTAAATATTTTATTAAAACAATTCTCTAGGATCGGTAATTACACCAGTAACTGCTGCTGCTGCCGCTGTTAGCGGACTAGCCAAAAGAGTTCTTGATCCAGGACCTTGTCTTCCCTCAAAATTTCTGTTCGATGTAGAAACACTATATTTTCCTGCAGGAATCTTATCGTCGTTCATGGCCAAACATGCCGAACATCCTGGCTGACGCAATTCAAATCCGGCTTCTTCCAATACTTCAACCAATCCTTCTTCCTGAGCTTGTTTTTCCACTTGCTTGGAACCTGGAACAATCCATGCGGTTACCGAATCAGCTTTCTTCTTGCCTTTAACAAGAGATGCCAACATTCTTAAGTCTTCGATTCTTCCATTGGTACAGCTTCCAACAAATACGTAGTCTACCTTTTTGCCTATCAGCTTATCACCCAAACCAAAGCCCATGTATTCCAATGATTTTTTGAAGGTAGGCAATTCGGAAGCTTCAACTTCCTCAGCCCTTGGAATGTTGCCGGAAATTCCTGTTCCCATTCCTGGATTTGTACCGTAAGTCAACATTGGTTCAATGTCTTCTGCTTTATATGTGTATTCCTTATCGAATACTGCTCCATCATCGGTCTTCAGCTCTTTCCATTTGGCAACGGCATTGTCCCAATCTTCACCTTTAGGGGCAAACTCACGACCTTTTACATATTCGAAAGTGGTTTCGTCTGGTGCAATCATTCCACCACGAGCACCCATTTCAATACTCATGTTACAAACCGTCATTCTGCCTTCCATGGTCAAGTTACGAACTGCAGATCCTGCATACTCCACAAAATATCCGGTTGCTCCACCTGTTCCCAATTGAGCAATCACATATAGGGTAAGATCTTTAGCTGTAACGCCTTTTTGCAATTCACCATCAATGGTAATGCGCATTCTCTTAGGCTTAGGCTGAAGAATACACTGGGTAGCCAATACCATTTCAACTTCCGAAGTACCAATACCAAAAGCAACAGCTCCAAAAGCACCGTGTGTAGAAGTATGGCTATCTCCACAAACCATAGTCATACCCGGCTGCGTGTGTCCCAATTCTGGTCCAACCACGTGAACAATACCATTCTTTGGATGATTCAATCCGTAAAGGGTAATATCATTCTTCTTGCAATTTGCCGTTAAAGTTTCTATCTGATTTCTTGACAATTCATCCTCAATTTTCAGATGCTGATTTACCGTTGGGATATTGTGATCAGGAGTAGCAACAGTTTTCTCTGGTCGAAAAACTTTTAATCCTCTAGATTCAAGACCAGCAAATGCCTGTGGGCTTGTTACCTCGTGTATCAGGTGTTTATCGATATACAATACACTAGGACCTCCTTCGATCTTCTCAACCACGTGAGCATCCCAAACTTTATCAAATAATGTTTTTGGTTCCATTTCTTTTTAGCTCTTAACCTTTAGCATATCGCTATTGGCTCATTTGTTATTTTTTCATTCTGGGTTTGGTATTCTCACTTCATGTGAGATTACCAATTATTCAGTATTGATTTTAATGAGAGCCTCACTGAAAGTGAGAATCTCATGGAAATTTAATTTAGTAAACTACTTTCGAAAGCGCATCTACCAAGGCTTCAACCGAAGCGGTAATGATATCTACATTGGCACCAAAGCCGTATACTACCTTACCATTGTGCTCTAATTGAACGTGTACCTTTCCAAGGTCATCACTTCCCCGGGTTAAGGCCTGCACCAAGAATTCTCCCAAGGTGAATTTTTGTTTGATCAACTTCTTCACTGCATTGAAACAAGCATCGATTGGGCCATTACCTTCGGCAGTTGCCGCACAACTTTCTCCCTTAATTTTAAGGTGAACCGTTGCCATTGGAATGGTTGATTTACCGGAAACAACCTGTAACAATTCCAATTCTACCGTTTTGTCCAAATTCTCTTTTTCACCCATCAATTCAGCAAGGTCTTTCTCGCTCAAATTCTTACGCTGATCGGCCATCACCAAGAAATTAGAATAGGCTTCATCCAATTCTTCCTTCGTCAAATTGTAACCCATTTGTTCCAAGTGGTGATTTAAAGCTGCACGACCACTACGAGCTGTCAATACAATTGCTGATTCCTGAATACCAACTTCAACCGGATCAATAATTTCATAGTTCTCTCTGTTTTTCAAAACTCCATCCTGGTGGATTCCTGAAGAGTGAGCGAATGCATTTCTACCTACAATTGCCTTGTTGGCCTGTACCGGCATGTTCATTAATGAAGATACCAAACGACTTGCTCCATAAATTTCCTTGGTATTGATATCGGTATGCAATGGCAAATCATGATGCGTTTTAACAGCCATCACAACTTCTTCCAGAGAAGTATTTCCAGCACGTTCCCCTATCCCATTGATGGTTACTTCGACCTGGCGAGCTCCGTTGATCACACCACTTAATGAGTTGGCTGTTGCCATTCCCAAGTCGTTGTGACAGTGAGTAGATAGAATCGCCTTGTGAACGTTAGACACATTCTCCATCAAGTATTTGATTTTAGCACCATATTCAGCGGGCAAACAGTAACCTGTAGTATCAGGAATATTAATTACCGTAGCACCTGCAGCAATTACCGCCTCAACTACTCTGGCCAAATACTCATTGTCCGATCTACCTGCATCTTCTGCATAAAACTCAACATCCTCAACATATCGCTTTGCGTATTTTACGGCACGAACTGCACGTTCAAGAATTTCATCGGGATTCGAATTTAATTTCGATTTGATATGATATGGTGAAGTTCCTATTCCTGTGTGGATTCTTCCTCGTTTTGCAAACTTGAGCGCCTCAGCAGCAACGTCTATATCTTTTTCAACTGCACGTGTTAACGCACAAATGGTTGGATTGCTTACTGCTTTAGCGATCTCGACGACCGACTGAAAATCCCCTGGACTTGAAACCGGAAAGCCAGCTTCGATTACATCAACACCTAATGCCTCAAGTGTTTTTGCCACTTCAATCTTTTCAATAGTATTCAATTGGCAACCCGGCACTTGCTCACCATCGCGCAATGTTGTGTCGAAAATAAATAACTTGTCACTCATTTCTTTCGTGTTTTGATAACTTGGTTAATAGTGAAACTGTTAAAAAATTATTCTATCAATAATCTTTCACCCGTTTCGTTAGTTTTTGTTGTAAAAAAAAAGTTCCTCCATCTTGGAAGAACTTTGCATTATGATCATTTTATCTTTCTCAGATTATAACACAGTCTTCCTACTCGATCTTTTAATAATAATGAGATCAAGAATGAGAATTAAACCAATAATTAATGAACTTGCGTACATCATCTTTTTGTTTCTGTGCTAATGTTTTTGTTGTTGTTTTTATTCTGCAACAAACCTAAGAACTTATAAGAATGAGAGAAAACAATTTATCTCAACAAGCTACGATATTCAAAGCGATCCAATTTTATTTTTCTTGCTGAACCTTCACTCATACTTAACTCATTTACTTTCAATTAAGCCTCATTTCAACAAGTCTAAATATGGGATCTTCAAGCTGTTTTAAAGAGTGAATTTTGAGTGATCATGTAAATGGAAAAAGTAAAAATGCAATCAATTCACCCTTCCATTCACACAATAACTACTTTACCTAACTACACTAATTATTTTCTGGACGAAGCTTACGAACAGCTGTTCCAGCTTGCCACATTTCGCTTTCACGTAATTCCTTCAATTCTTCTTCCAACTTCACACGGTAGTTCTCTTCACTATTTGAGTCGATAGAACGTTGAGCTTCATTACCAGCAGCAACTTCTTTGTATAGTTTTTCGAAAACAGGCTTGGTTGCATCGCGGAAAGGCTTCCACCAATCCAAAGCTCCACGTTGTGCAGTGGTTGAAGTATTTGCATACATCCAGTCCATACCGTTCTCAGCAACCAATGGCATCAAACTTTGAGTCAATTCCTCAACCGTTTCATTGAAAGCTTCTGATGGAGAGTGACCATTGGCACGAAGAACTTCATACTGGGCTGCAAAAATACCTTGAATACATCCCATCAATGTACCACGCTCACCTGTTAGGTCTGAGTATACTTCTCTCTTGAATGTAGTCTCGAAAAGGTAACCTGAACCAACACCAATACCCAATGCAACCACTCTATCGAAAGCTTTTCCTGTTGCATCCTGGAAAATTGCATAAGATGAATTCAAACCTCTACCTTCCAGGAACATTCTTCTCAAACTGGTTCCTGATCCTTTAGGTGCAACCAGGATTACATCAACATCTTCTGGTGGAACGATACCTGTACGTTCTTTATATGTGATTCCAAATCCGTGTGAGAAATACAATGCTTTCCCTGGAGTCAAATATTTCTTAACGGTTGGCCAAACAGCAATCTGTCCAGCATCCGAAAGCAAATATTGAATGATAGTTGCCTTCTCTAAAGCTTCCTCAATTTCGAAAAGAGTTTCTCCCGGAACCCAACCGTCGGCTACGGCCTTATCCCAAGTTTTTGATTCTTTACGCTGACCAATGATTACATTAAAGCCGTTATCTTTTAGGTTTAATGACTGACCTGGCCCTTGTACACCATAACCAATAATTGCAATGGTTTCCTCTTTTAATACTTCGCGAGCTTTTTCCAATGGAAATTCTTCACGAGTTACTACTTGTTCTTCTGTGCCGCCAAAATTAATTGTTGCCATTTTTTAAATTTTTTATTCTGGTTAAATAATATTAGATATTCTATATGTTGCAGATTTTTATGCCTGCTTTAATTTAGTTAGTGCGATAACTCTTTTAAATAACTTGTAAACTCTTTTTTCTGACAAGAGACTGCTACTCTTCCTGATCTTGCAAACTGCAGTACACCATATTGTTCCAACTCATTGAACAACTCTTGATTCTCTGCTTTGTATCCTACTCGCTCAATCACCAAAAAGTCCGGATTTACAGTTAATATCTTGGCATTCTGTCTACGAATCAAGGCTTCAAGATTCCCATTCAGTTTCGGAGAGTTGGCAATCTTGAATAGCGCCACCTCCTGATGAACGATTTCTTCTGCTTTAAAATAAAGCGCCTTAAATACGCCTATGATTTTTTCCAGTTGTCGAACCACATTCTCAATTTTCTTTTCGTCAGAAAAAACTACGATGGTATAGCGCGATACTCCCTTTACTTCAGATTCCGAAACTGTAAGACTTTCAATATTTATTTTTCGACGAGAAAAAACTATTGTTACCTCATTCAACAATCCTATATTATTTTCGGAAAAAACCGTTATTGTATATTCTTTCATTTTCTTTAGTATTTAGTAACTAGTATTAAGTAGTTAGATTATTTACAGATCTTATAATTACTCATCATTAATTCTTAATTACTAATTATTCCAGTCTCATTTCAGATACTGCAGCTCCTGGAGCGATCATTGGCAATACATTGCTTTCTGTTTCTACAACCACTTCAAGGAAGAAAGCTCCTGGAAAATCAATCATCTCCTGAATCGCATCCTGCAATTCTTCACGCTTGCTTACCCTTTTTGCTTTAATGCCGTATCCTTCTACAATTTTCACAAAATCAGGATTGTCCATCTCTGTGTATGAGAATCGCTGCTCAAAGAATAAATCCTGCCACTGGCGTACCATTCCAAGGAATGAATTGTTCAATACAATCGACTTAACCGGCAATTTGTACTGGCGAATTACCGCCAATTCCTGAATGGTCATCTGGAAACCACCATCGCCCGAGACCGAAACAACGGTTGCATTTGGATCTGCAATTTGAGCTCCAATTGCTGCCGGCATACCAAAGCCCATGGTTCCCAATCCACCAGAGGTAACCTGTGTATTCGGATTTTTAAACTTGTAATACCTTGCACTTGTCATTTGGTGCTGTCCTACATCTGTACAAAGTACTGCCTCACCATTTGTTTTTTCCGACAAGCAATCAATTACCTCAGCCATATTAATTCTCTCGCGAGATGAGTGCGTTTGCTTTTCAATTACCTTTTCATACTCCAATTGGTAATAATCTTTGAAAGACTGCATCCATTCCTCACGCTCAGAACCACTTACCACTTTATTCAGTTCTGTTAATGCCTGCTTGGCGTCTGCCAATACCGGAACATCAACACTTATATTTTTGTTGTGCTCAGATCTATCAATATCGATATGAACAATTTTTGCTTGCTTGGCATATTTCGATGTATCTCCAGTTACACGATCATCGAAGCGCATTCCAATGGCAATCAAAACATCACATTGATTGGTATTCATATTAGGACCGTAGTTCCCGTGCATTCCCAACATTCCAACATACAATGGATGATCAGTAGGAAATGAAGACAAGCCCAATAAAGTACAAGCAACTGGTGTTTGTGTCTTTTCAGCAAACTCCATCAACTCCTGCTCTGCTCCCGACAATAAAATTCCCTGCCCTGCAAGTATCATTGGTTTCTTGGCAGAATTAATCAGTTCAGCTGCTGCCAATATCTCATCCATATTTAGCTTTGGTACCGGCTGGTACGAACGAATTCCTTTACATCTTTCATACTTGTATTCAGCTTTCTGTACCTGTGCATCCTTGGTGATATCAATCAATACTGGTCCTGGACGTCCTGTGCGTGCAATGTAAAATGCCTTTGCCATTACCTCTGCAATCTCTTCCACTTTCGTGATTTGGAAATTCCATTTGGTAACTGGCATCGAAAGTCCAACCATATTGGTTTCCTGGAATGCATCTGATCCCAATAAACCACTAGGAACCTGTCCGGTTATTACAACCATTGGAGTCGAATCCAAATAAGCATCAGCCAAACCAGTCAATAGGTTTGTTGCTCCCGGTCCCGAAGTCGTAAAGCAAACACCTGGTTTTTTTGTCAATCTGGCATAAGCCTGAGCACTATGAGTTGCTCCCTGCTCATGGCGCGACATATAATGTTTTAGTTCTTTCTGATAATCATATAAAGCATCGTAAACAGGCATGATAGCACCACCTATGTATCCAAACATGGTATCAACACCTTCTTGTATTAAACTACGAACCAATATTTCTGCCCCAGATAAGGTTTCACCTGTATTATTCATCTCCTTGATATTTTCTGCTTTTGCTGCTGTTTCCATTTTGTTCGTTTTTTGCTGTTCCATTACAATTGTCGTATCGCTCCTTTGTCTGCCGAGGAGACTAGTTTTGAATAAGCTTGCAGAGCTTTCGAAACGACTCGTCCTCTGCCTCTTGGCTGATAAGCCTCATTTCCGAATGCTTCCTCTTCAGCTCTTCTTCCTTGCAGTTCCTCATCCGAAATAGAAACATTGATACTTCTGCTTGGGATACTGATTTCAATTTGATCTCCATCTTCAATGAGTGCGATAGCTCCTCCCGCTGCTGCTTCCGGAGAAACATGACCAATGGATAAGCCTGAAGTTCCTCCTGAAAATCTTCCATCGGTAATGAGTGCACATTTTGCTCCCAGTCCCATGGATTTCAGATAGGAAGTTGGGTACAACATCTCTTGCATGCCCGGTCCTCCCGATGGTCCTTCGTAACGGATCACCACCACATCACCTGCTTCTATTTTTTTGGTTAGAATTGCTTCACAAGCATCTCTTTGCGATTGAAAAACTTTTGCCGTTCCTGTAAAATTGAATGCCTCTTCGGCAACACCTGCTGTTTTTACAACACAACCATCTGGTGCAATATTTCCAAACAGTACAGCCAGTCCACCATCCTTGGTGTAAGCATTTTCCATACTTCGGATACATCCCTTTTCACGATCTGCATCCAAATCAGCATATACTTCATTCTGAGATGCAAAACTCAAGTTTCTTCCCTTTCTGCCTGGACTTGAATGGTAAGTAGACAAAGCTTTATCGCTTACCGTCGTAGAGTTTAGATTGTACTCGTTCAAGGCTTCCTGCAAGCTTGAATAGTCCACTCTACCAACATTGGTGTTCAACAATCCACCAGCTGCCAACTCTCCAAGAATACTCATGATTCCACCAGCACGATTCACATCTTCGATGTAATATTTATCCGAGTTTGGTGCTACCTTACAAAGGTTCGGTGTCTTGCGCGAAAGCTCATCCATGTGCTTCATGGTAAAATCAACTTCTGCCTCACTTGCAATTGCCAACAAATGCAGCACCGTATTGGTTGATCCCCCCATTGCAATATCCAAAGTCATTGCATTTTTAAAGGCTTCGATTGTTGCAATTGATCTAGGCAAAACACTCTCGTCACCATCCTTGTAGTAGGCATTGGTAATCTCAACAATGCACTTTGCAGCATCCATAAACAGGCGCTTTCGATTTGCATGAGTGGCCAAAACAGTACCATTTCCTGGCAATGCCAATCCCAGTGCTTCGTTCAAACAGTTCATCGAATTGGCTGTGAACATTCCCGAACACGAACCGCAAGTTGGACAAGCAGACTCTTCAATCTCTTGCAATCTCTCATCGCTTACGCTATCATCTCCGGCTTTTACCATGGCATCAACCAAATCCAGCTTTTCACCTTTCGATTCACCAGCCTCCATCGGACCTCCTGATACAAATACAGTTGGAATGTTCAGCCTCATTGCTGCCATCATCATTCCTGGCGTAATTTTATCACAATTCGAGATACAGATCATGGCATCTACCTTGTGTGCATTACACACATACTCCACACTATCAGCAATTACTTCTCTTGATGGAAGTGAATACAACATGCCGTCATGTCCCATGGCAATTCCATCATCAATGGCTATGGTGTTGAACTCGGCAGCAAAGCAGCCCGATTTCTCAATCTCCTGCTTTACCATCTGTCCAACATCCTTCAAATGAACATGTCCGGGAACAAATTGTGTAAAAGAGTTTACTACAGCAATAACAGGTTTGCCAAACATCTCTTCTTTCATTCCGTTGGCACGCCAAAGGCTTCTGGCTCCCGCCATTCTTCGGCCCTGTGTGGTTTGATTACTTCGTAACGGTTTCTTATACATTTCGCTTAATAGTTAAATCGTTTATCTTGTATTTGTTCTCACTTAATCTCTTGCTTACTTAGCGCATTCAAACTTGTGCTGAGCGAAGTTGAAGCAAAAAAAACGCCCTTCCTTTTGGGAAGAGCGCTCATAAATTCGTTTGCTTCGAAGTTATTGTGTGTGCACGTCTTCCCTGATCCTCATTCTAATAATGACGATAGAAATAATAATGACGATAATGACTACGTTAAATGATAACATACAATAACCTGATCAAAAAAAAGCCCCTTCGTTTTGAAGAGGCTTTAGATATTTTGTAACAATTAAATTCGTTTACTTAAACATGCAAAGCCCCGTTCTGTGTCCTAGAAGGACAAGAATAATGACGTTAATAATAATGACTGTGCTTAAACGCATGTTGTATTTTTTTTTGTTTGTTTTTAATTTTGTCAACGAACATTTACAATCTTTCTTTCGATCTGATTACGCTGACAAATCTATGCGACAAATGTATGTGAAAAAATCTTTTTTTTCCAAATCCTACGATTCCCAATTCCTATTTTTGAGAAAACTTAATTCTAAATAACTTTCGTAACTCACTGATTTTGTGCTACTATTATTTTTATAGGTTTTTTCTGAAAATGTAAGCTTCAATTCAATTTTATCGCCCAAAACTTATTTTTCGCAAAGCTTTGCGCTAATATTTTTCCATCCAAAATGAATAAAAAAGAGAATCACACAACATTTTTCTTCATGTATTCAATGTTCAATTCGAACAAATTAACACTTCAAATTTTCGCTATTTCCTATTTTAGTGATTACATGAATGTCCATCAGCTCCATGATGATGGTTACATGTTTCTCCGCTATCTTCTACCATTCCTGAAATAAATTGTTGAACCAATTCATCAGCACTACCAGAACATCCGCGAACCACCTCAATACCATTGTTGTAAAGTACATTAATGGCACCTTGACCAATTCCTCCAGCAAGCATTACCTTTACGCCAGCTTCTGCCAATAATGGAGCAATGTTCGACTTACAACCACAACCTTGCGGCGAATCCATGATTTCACTTCCTACAATCTCGTTCTGCTCTGAAATTGTATAGATATTATAAAATTCACAATGTCCAAAATGGCCATCAACTTGTTTGCTACTGGTAACTGGTACTGCAATCTTCATATTCCGTTTATTTTCTTTTGATTAACTATTGCAAAATGAGAATATACTCATTTCAAGCCTCAAAAGTACAAAACAATAATAAGCGTACAAACTTATGTGCTTGCTATTTGTATTTTACGGATTGAGAATAGCTTTCTGCACCACATTACCTTTTGACTATTCGTCCTTTCGACTGTTTAACTATTCAATCCTTATTCATATTTTATTGAATCAATAGGATTTAAGTTGGCCGTTCTGTAAGACTGGTAGCTTACCGTTAAAATCGCAACAATTCCCACTACAAATACAGGCACAATAAACAGCAATACCGATATTTCCATTTGTGAAGCAAAGCCATTCAACCAATAACTGATACCAAAGTAGAACAATGGCAACATTACTACTGTTGCAATAATCAGGAGTCTAAAGTATTCCTTCGATAGCATCAGCAATATGGTTTTAACACTTGCGCCTAAAACCTTACGAACTCCGATCTCTTTTTTACGCTGATTGGCTGTAAAAGCAGACAAGCTCAACAAGCCAAGAGTGGTGATAATAATCCCGAGTAAGGCAAATATTCCAAACACTTTTCCAAATCGAATATCATCCTGGTATTGTGCTTCGTAAGCTTCATTCAATACATAGTAGTTAAACGGATTTCCATCAAATAAATCCTGATACTTACCCTCAATAAAATGGATCAACTTCTTGGAAACCGGGCTTTCTAGCTTTACAGACAAGCTTCCCAAGACACCAGGTCGGGTATGGAAAATAATGGGTTCATGCTCTTCTTTAGGAGTCTGATGTGCATAGTCCTTGATCACACCAATCACTTTTCTCTTGTCCCTACTCAAAAATATATTATCCCCAACGGCATCCGCTGGATTTTTGTATCCCAAATGGTAAGCTGCTTTTTCATTTATTACTACTGCCTTACTATCCGAAAGATGAAGCTTCGAGAAATTTCTTCCCTTTAGCATTTTCATTTCGTACAAATCCAAGAACTCCTCGTTTACCTGGATCAACCTGTAGTTTTTACTGGCTGTAGGTTCATCCCCTTCGCGGTAAATGCTTCCCAAATTTGATTTTATATCCTCTCCCGGCACATAAGAAGAATAGGAAACGGCTTTGATTTGCGGATGACGACTCAACTCTTCCCTAAAGGCATCTCTTCGGTGAATTAAGGTAGAATCGCCAACCATAGGCGTGCTCAATACTACAATATCATTCTTGTTAAAACCCGGATCTAACTTGTGCATATGATTCAACTGCATCATCACACTCAATGTACCTGCAATCAATACAATCGAAATCAAAAATTGTAACAAAACCAATCCTTTTCGAAGTACCAATCCAGACTTACTTCCCAGGTATTCTCCTTTCAGCATTTTATTCATATCCGTAAAGTTCAATCCCCAAACCGGATACATTCCTGATATGAATACCCCAACAAAGAGCATGGCAAGTAAATTCCAGTAAAACCAGGTTTGATGCCAAATACTATATTCCAATGGAATGGCAGTTAGGTTTTTAAATCCAGACATGAACAGCTCAATGAAGATCACGGCTAAACCTACAGCGATCAGATTGATAAACAAAGACTCCATTAAAAACTGCAATATCACTTTGGCTCTTGAAGCGCCTACTACTTTTCTAAGTCCTACCTCCTTGGCTCTTCCGATGTATGATATGGTTGACAAGTTTAGAAAGTTCACCCAGGCTATCAGTATGATAAAATAGGCAATGATATATAGGAAACTTACAGTTTTTTTATCGCCATTGGTTTCCAATTCCTGCATATAATGAGAGGTCAGGTGGATGTCCTTAACAGGTTGCAAATAGAAAAACATTTCCAACTGGAATTTCTTCAGCACTTCACTGATTTTATTCTCCAGCAAAGCAGGAACCTTTTCCTCGATCAGTTTGGGATCGCTTCCTTTTTTTAACCTTACGTAAGTATAGAAGCCACTGTACAACCACGATTTCATTACCCTTGGTCCATAATGACGAGCCAAAGTTTTGTAAGAAATCAACACATCGGTTTTACAATGTACATTCGAAGGTCTATCCTTAAAAACCCCTGTCACTTCCAAAGCCAAATCCTTATTCATCTTCAGAAGTTTACCAACAGGATCTTCAGCTTGGAAATACTTTTGGGCTGTACTTTCCGAAATCACTACTGAATTTTCTGCAATCAATGCTTTCGATCGATCTCCTTTTACAAACTCGAAGGAAAATAGGTTTAAATATTCATTGTCTACCCAATAAGCTCTTTCTTCCTGAAATACTTTATCCTTATAGCTAAAAATACCATGGGCATTGTAACAATGTGCAACGGCTTCAACCTCTGGAAATGCTTCTTGAAAAGTTTCCCCTACAGCAGGACAAGCGGATGCAAAACGAATCTCATCTCCTTTTTGAGAGTGTCGTTCCCATCTAACGCGGTAGATATCATCCACATCATCATAAAAACTGTCGTAACTGTTGTGATAATTCACATACATGGAAATGAACAAACATGCGGCTATACCAATGGCAAGTCCAAGTATATTTACCAAAGTAAACACACGGTTCTTTAACAAATTGCGCCATGCAATCAGGAAATAGTTTCGTATCATAAGTTTGGGTTTTGATCTGTAAACCGTATCAAATACCACACCAGCATTCACTTAGCATTAAATATCAACAAATTGTAAAACACAGCCTTCAAATTTCTGCTCATAACTTGTTCGCCATCGAACACTACACTGTACGGTTTTCAGCACTCTTGACATTTTAACACATGCTCTTACACACCCTTCCAAACTCTTCAATCATTCCCCTATTTAGACTATTCCACTTTTTTATTTTTCTACTATTGGACTTTATATTAAAACATTCATGATAATAAGGTAGATACTATACAAATGAAAGTTACGGTGCTCGTACGTTTGTAATATCTAAGACTCATTTAATTACTGATTTTGTAGTTTAGTATATTAAATGGGAGAAGGCAAGAAAGCAGTTACGGTGAGGTACGTTTTATACGATACCGTTGCAGAGAAACCA
>Ga0209272_10000069_pt1 | contig 142389 bp, 189 predicted proteins | sample tdDd002_FD_187125 | JGI IMG/M metagenome (GOLD analysis project Ga0209272, IMG submission 187125) | Marine sediment microbial communities from the Atlantic coast under amendment with organic carbon and nitrate - tdDd00.2 (SPAdes)... | ecosystem: Environmental > Aquatic > Marine > Coastal >...
GTTGATGATTTTTCGAGTACTTTATCGCACTTGAAAAATCATCAACCTACGGAGCATAAATGATGAGTAAAGAAGAGAAACAAGCAGTAGACGAACGTGTCGCAGTATTGACAGACTTGACTAACCGTGTATCGCGTTCAACAGTTGCAGTGATTGACACTGTGGTTCAACGTGGTGGTTTTAAAGGTGAAGAACTCACTACAATTGGTCAGTTACGTGACCAAGCGATTGAGGCTATCCAACTAGTTGAGCAGTTACAGAACCAGTAATGGTAAAGGTAACTTATAGGCACTGGAAAGAACCTGATGTGATTTTGGAGGTAGTTGGTACAATGCCTGACAAAATCAACGGGAATCTCAGTGACCGATTTATAGTTATCACCGAAGATGGTACCTACGAAGATATCATCAAAACCACGGTTATAAGTATAGAGAATATCTCCGAGTAGTTCAACTGGATAGAGCATCAACCTTCTAAGTTGATAGTTGTAGGTTCGAGTCCTACCTCGGAGGCCAAACGATGCGGGTGTAGTATAGTGGTATTACAGGAGGTTTCCAACCTTTTGATGGGAGTTCGATTCTCTCCACCCGCTCCATATTATTATAGGAGAACAAATGTTGTTTAAGACATATATCCCCGATGTTGTACACCATATGCGGGAACGTGATGAATCTATTGGAGGAGACAATCCTTACAAATGGGTTCGTAAGATGACAAGTGAATTGCTTGGAGGAAAGAGGGTTGTCGTGTTTGGATTGCCTGGCGCATTTACTCCTACTTGCACTAATGAACAACTACCTAACTTCGAACGACTCTATGATGAGTTTGTCGCAGAAGGTATCGAAGAAGTCTGGTGTACTTCTGTGAATGATGCATTCTCGATGAACAAGTGGGCCAAAGACCTTGGTATTATCAAGGTGAAGATGTTACCTGACGGTAACGGTCAGTTTGCAGATGGTCTGGGTTACTTAGTTGATAAGTCCAATCTAGGGTTCGGCAAACGTTCTTGGCGTTACGCACTAGTCATCGATAACATGAGTATTGAACGTTGGTTCGATGAAGACGGTATGTCTGACAATTGTCCGGACGACCCATACGAAGTATCTAATCCTGAAAACGTACTCGCCAAATTGCGAGAAGGTTAAAATGGGATACCCTCCGAAAGGAGGGTTTTTTTATCATGAAAAAATATTATAACAAATATGTAATGAAAGAGACTCTAGTCATTGTGGGGTCTGGAACAGTAATCAATTATCCTATAGGCATCCTCTTTGCTTGGTTGATTATTGACATCTGGGGTATCACTGACCCTGTTGCATTTGCGACCATCTCAACTATCGGGTTCTTTATAGTTGCAATGATACGAGTGTACACAGTAAGATATATCTCAGAAACTAAAAGAAAAGATTGACATATCGTTCCACTTGCGATATAATGACTACTTAATTAAATGATGGAGTACCAAATGCGTGATGAGTTTTTGTGGTGCGAGAAATATCGCCCACGTAATGTGAATGACACAATCCTACCTAAACCACTTAAAGAAACCTTCCAGAAGATTGTTGAAGGTGGTGAACTACCTAACATGTTGTTTTCTGGTACTGCGGGTACTGGTAAGACGACTATCGCACGTGCAATGTGTGAGGAACTTGGTCTTGACTATATCGTCATCAATGGTTCTGAAGAGGGTAACATCGATACCCTTCGTGGTAAAATCAAACAGTTTGCATCCTCGGTATCACTCTCGGGTGGTTACAAGGTTGTTATCCTAGATGAGGCTGACTATCTCAATCCTCAATCTACCCAACCTGCATTGCGTGGATTCATTGAAGAGTTCTCTAAGAACTGTCGGTTCATCCTGACCTGTAACTTCAAGAACCGTATCATCGAACCATTACATTCTCGTTGTTCTAATTACGAGTTTAACTTCTCTAAGAAAATATTGTCTGGATTATGTGGTCAATTCATGGGTCGGGTACAAGATATCCTCGGTCAAGAGAATGTCCAGTATAACCCCGATACCCTTGCACAGTTGATTATGCGTCATGCACCTGACTGGAGACGTGTACTCAACGAACTACAACGTCACTCTATCTCAGGTCAATTGGAAACCTCGGTTATCCTGAATGACGCGAATGACAACTATGGTATATTGTTCAAGGCACTCAAGGGTAAAGACTTTAAGAAGATGCGTGGATGGGTTGTCAATAACATGGATGTAGAACCTGCGTCTATCTTCCGTGGTATATACGATGCGATGTATGAAAATGTGCAACCGCAATCTATTCCTCAGTTGGTATTAATCCTTGCGGATTACCAATATAAAAATGCGTTTGTGGCTGACCACGAACTAAATCTGGTCGCATGTATGACCGAAATTATGGCGAATGTGGAGATTATATAAAATGGCGTTTTATCAAAATAATGTAGAAGAGTTTATGTATATTGGTGGTCAAGAGTTTCCTTGCAGTCAAGGTACACATCTCTACAAAGACCCTAAAGAGAATGATGACCAAGTTCAGTTGTATATGGATTTGATTACCGAAGAGTATAACGAGACCCTTGAAGCATATAGGAACGGTGACATCGTAGAACTCGCAGATGGTCTTGCGGATATGGTATGGGTTATCATGGGTATGGCTTCCAGTCTAGATATTGACTTTGAAGCGGTATGGGAAGAAGTTTCTCGGTCTAACATGTCTAAGTTTGTTGATGGTGTTGCGATTAAAAATCCCGAGACAGGTAAGATTATGAAACCAGATACTTTCTCTGAACCAGATCTTGCGAGTGTGTTGGGTGTCTAAATGGGACGAAGCGCATATGGATACTGCACGTAGGTATGCGCAACTGTCCTCTGCAAAACGTGCACAGGTGGGTGCGGTCATCGTAAAAGATGGTCGTATCCTATCTATTGGATATAACGGTATGCCATCGGGTTGGGACAACTGTTGTGAACACGAAGATAAAACAAAACCAGAAGTCATTCACGCAGAGTCTAACGCAATCACTAAGGTTGCACGTAGTTCAGAATCTACCGAAGGTTCTACACTATATACAACGATGCTGCCCTGTTTAGATTGTGCAAAATTGATCTATCAATCAGGCATCCGTAAGGTATACTATTCAGACCAATACCCCAAGGGTACAGCAGGATTAGATTTTTTAAATAAATGTGAAATCCCTGTGAGTAAAATATGAACACAGAAATGACTCCTACGGACAATATCCTGTATTGGCCTAATAATATTGATATCAGAATGTGTCCCAAGAATGGTATGTCTACCCTCAAAGAGGCACTGCGTAGAACACTAGACCAAGAACACTCTCAGGGAATGGAGTATCGAAATAAGTTGGTTAAACGAGAAGGTGACCAATTTGATATTCCTTTTCGTACTGGGTCAGTTCGCATTGCAATAAGACGAGACCCTATTGATAGGTTCAAATCTGCATGTGAATTTATCCAACAGAAACGTGCATATTTTATACAGAACGGTAAAACCCTACCTTCAATATCGATGCAGATAGGAGAAGTGATAGATAGTCTTGAAAATAAAACACTTCGGAATAATCACTTCTATACTCAGAGTTATTATATGGGTGTACCCGAAGATTATGATATGGTATTTCATATCTCGGAAATGGATAAACTACTTGACTTTCTCCAAGAAACGTGTAAAATAGAACGTGACATTACTCAATTACATGAGAACAAAACGTCACTGAAACTATATAATGATGCAATATCTCCTGAACATATGGAGAAGTTGTATAACTTTTATAATAAGGATTTTCGTAATGGCTGGTGCAAACAAGAAGACCGTCTCACCGTTTGACTTCCTGAACACCATCAACTCGACCAAGGTTGACTTGATGAATGAACCGGATAATGAAAAGAAATACGCATCATTTGTAATCAATCGCAGTCTGTCGTACTTCCCCGACACGGTTGCGATTGCAAATGAAATGAATCGATACCACCATATTGATAATAAGTTACAATATCAATTTTTACTAAATATAGTCAGGAAACGTAAACGTTTCTCGAAATGGGTTAAACCCGAAATAGAAAATGATATTGAAATGGTGAAAGAGTATTATGGATATAGTAATGACAAAGCCCGTCAAGTCCTACCATTACTCTCTTCCTGTCAACTAAAATATATTAAGAATAAGGTGGATAAAGGTGGAAGAAAATAATTTAGTAGAATGGAACTCTGGTCTGATGTTGGAGGTGACTTTAGCGGAACCGGATGACTTCCTTAAAGTAAAGGAAACTCTTACTCGCATAGGTATTGCATCAAGACGTGATAACAAGTTATATCAGTCTTGTCATATCCTACACAAGCAGGGTCGATACTTCATCGTACACTTCAAAGAACTCTTCATGTTGGACGGTAAGAAGTCTAACCTAGAACTTGGTGATGTACAACGTAGAAACACTATCGCGACTCTACTGCAAGACTGGGGTCTCTTAGAGATTCAAAGCAAAGAGGTGTCCAAAGATTGTGCACCCATGCGAATGATTAAGATTATCGGATTTAAAGATAAAGACCAATGGGAGCTTTGTCCGAAGTATAATATTGGAAATAAATGATATGAACATGGTAGACATCTTTGAGGATAACGTAGATAATATTGCAGAGAAGACTCCTTATTACGGTAAACTTCCGCAAGAACTGATTGAGAAGTATAACTGGGATATCCACATGGATATGTTAGATACTCATCCCGAGGAACTTCTTGACACCAATACAAGTAAAATGCGTATAGGTCTCAACTCGTTTCACACAAGACCTTCTGCACCTCAGTTCGCAAAGGATATAGAGAGCGCAATGCAGGAAGTCTTTGCACTTCATGGTAATAAGATCACTAACATTGCGTTCACTGGTTTCGGGCCTAACTCTGACAGTTATCCACGACACAAAGATTCTATGGATGTCTTCCTTGTTCAAGTACTGGGTGAAATAAAGATTTGTGTGGATGGGTTGCATGATGAACCTGTCCCATTCAAGCCGGGGGATTACTATTGGATTCCTCGAGGGAACCACCATCAAGTGTTCCCAACCACAAGCAGAGCAACGTTTTCTTTCGGTGTCGAAGGAAATCCTGACCCTGCAATATACTTTTAAATATAAAGGTGTATAAATAGACTCGGGTATGCGGATTGTCCGGTACTCATTTAATCTTGCTTAATAATAGGAGAGCACTATGACTAATACTAAAACTTTATTCCCTCGCCAGACCTTTGTGGGTTTTGAACATCTACTCAATGAGTTAGATTTTATCGGTCGTCATGCGAACGATAATTACCCACCTCACAACATTGTGAAATTAGAAGAACATAACTATCTCATTGAGGTTGCGTGTTCGGGGTTCAGTCGCGAGGAAATAGAAATTGTACAAGATGAACGTACATTGACACTAACTGGTAAACACGATAAACGTGGTCGTGAGTATATCCATCAAGGTATCTCACAGAAACAGTTCAAACGTCAATTCCGTTTATCTGAGTATGTAGAAGTGGTTGGAGCTAATCACAAAGACGGAATCCTGTCAATTGAATTGAAGGTAGTCCTACCAGAAGAGAAGCGTCCTCGCAAAATCGATATAAATTAAATCAATTTTCGAGGAATAAAATGAAAACTAGTAAAATCGAAAGATTTGGTAATAGTTTTGCCGCAGTAGTTATTTTTACTACTATGTGGTTTGCACTACTACCATTGGTATAAAAACACGGGGGGGTGAAAGTCCCCCCATCTATTAAGGATATAGTATGAATTTGATATATCAATATTGGGATGGTGAAGTAAGAGAATCATGTCGTGCCGGTGTATATGCAATGCAAGAATACGCAGAACGTATTGGTGCAGAGTACATATTCGAAGAGAACCCTCAGTTTCTAAAGAATCACTTCGGTTATAACTTTGGTGGTTACACTCCGCACTATGGTGCATTCAAACCTATCTTTGATGAATCATTTGACAAGTATGACAATGTTCTATTTGTAGATACAGATGTATTTCCTGTAGAAGGTCTGACGCATAATATCTTTGACGAGTTTACTGGTGAGATTGGTATCTGTACAGAACCAGAACAACCACGTATTCGTACAATCACTAAGGGTCGCATTACATCTAAACAAGATGAGAAGTGGGCACAGATGGTACGAGACACTTGGAGTACCGAAGTACCCCGTACCGATGATGGACTTGTTGAAGTCTTCAATACTGGTATGGTGTTATATTCAAAACAAGGACGTATCAAAGCACGAAAGGAATGGGTTGACCCTGCACTATATTTTCAGTTGTGTAAGTCAAAAGGTCTAGACTCATTCTACACCTGTGACCAACCATATCTACACGCCATGATGTTTATATGCGACTTTGATGTACAATATATGGACAACGGATGGAACTCATACATTCACTTCGCACGTACAGTAGACAAAGAAGAACGTTACTTATGTGATTGGAGAAACAAGGCTACTAAATTTGTACACGTACAGTTTGCAGGTGCAGATAACTTAGACGCAGAGACTCATCACCGTATTGTGAACCTTCCCCAAGAAAAATGGAATCTCCCTAGTTGAAGGCGTATCAGATAGTAATCAAGGGTAATGAAGTATCCGAGGAGTACGCACGTATCTCTCGGAAATCATTTGAACCTTTAATTGTAGCAGGTGTCATCGAAGAGATAATTACCTTTGATGCCATCACACCAGATTGTCCCCATTTTGACGAACATGTGTCAAGATATAACTGGGAATCTTCCTTGATGGTAGGAGACCTTCGTGGGTCTAATCCTGATGACCATTCACCGACCGAGAAAGCAGGTATGTGTTCTCACTGGGAACTTATGCGAATGCAGTCCGAGTCGGACGAGAGATTCTTGGTTTTAGAACATGACACTTTCTTCTTGGCGGAACACTTTGATGTGTTCTGTGACTTGATTAAACGTATCGAGGAAGAGGGTACCTTATATGCAAACCTCGGACTATTCATGGGATGTTATTCTTTACATCCCCATACTGCGGGATGGCAGTACGAAGTGTTGACCGAGAAAGACTTCCCAATCAACTGTGGCCCATACTGCACACTACAACGATTGTTCTCTACATATACAACTGCATACCTCAAGAAGGTAGACTATCGAGGAGTTGAAGATACTGTTATCCATCCATGGCATGACTGTGACACTCTCTTCTTTGGTAGAAAGGTGGGTATCGCGTTCAATAAACGAGACCCTTCTCGTGCGGATAATATGTGGAAGACTCCGACTACCCAAGTGGTTTCTAAGTCACTCGCAGTGACCCAAGACCATCATGGTTACCAACAAAACTTCATCGACCACCCATGGACACGTCACAAATATTTTCATATAATAGATTGACAAACGACTCGTAATAATATATAATGGTTACATTGAGATGAGGAATTTATGATACTAACTAAAGAAGATGCGTTCTACGCAGCAAATGTTTTCACGGAGTTCTTTTCGAACTTCGACCGTATTGACGACTATATGCGACAAATCAAGATGGAACGTATGAAGACGTTCCCCACGGGTCTACTTGGTATGGGCCCCGAAGATGACCTGTTCGATGATTTCGACATGCACCCCAATGATATGGAGTTTGTTATTGGCGAATGTCCACAGAACCAGTTCATGCAGTACATGGAGATTGTTACTTCTGCGCCCGTAGAATCTAGTATTCCGGGCAAACAGATGTTGAAGATTGTCAAAGAGAAGAACTCAGGTAAGATCTTCGGTATGATTCGATTCGGTTCTCCGACAATCAACTCACGTCCTCGAAACGAATGGTTGGGTAATCCTCTGGACTCGTACAATCCCGCAGTGATGAAACGATTCAATAACTCTGTTATAATGGGGTTTAACATAATCCCCGTGCAGCCCGCAGCGTTCAATACTTTAGGTGGTAAACTACTCGCAGGTATCTGTTGTTCCCACCAAATGAGAAAAGAAATTAATAAACGATATGGTTCTAACATTGCGATGTTCGAGACCACATCCCTATATGGGTCGTCTACCGCTGCAAGTATGTATGACGGTATGCGCCCATTCCTACGTTTTAACGGTTTGACAGACTCAAACTTCGCCCCACTAATCAACGATGATAACTTCCGTAGATTGAACGACTGGTTCAAAGAACGGAACGGTGGTGATTACTTGGTACCTGCTGACGCATCTTCTCGTAAGTTGAAGACGCAGACCAAGATGGTATCCATTATCAAATCCTCTCTCAAACAATATGATGTGGATGCCTATGCGAAGTTCTGTCAAACCTTTAAAGATGCGAAGGGTTTGACCGAGAAGAAACGATCCTTCTTCTCTACCTATGGTTATGAGGCACAGTCAGTCAAGGACTATCTAAACCTCAAGACCGATGAACTCAAACCCGCAGAGAACTTTGACCGATTCGAGATGGAGAACATCGTATCTTGGTGGCGCAAGAAGGCATCCAAGAGATTCGAACAGGTCAAGGCAGATGGTCGTCTACGTACCAAACTAGAAACGTGGAATACAAATGCGGATGAAATTGATATCATTCGTTAAAAAAGTGTTGCCAAACTGTAGATAGTTTGGTACTATATAATAGTGAGATGCATGTTGTATCTCTAAAACAAAATGATACTAGGAGTATTATATGAAATTAAGTAAGAGTACTAAACACAGCGAAGTCACAGGACAACTTGCTAACTTAACGGGTACAATCCGTATCCAAGAAATAATCGATGCAATTCTTCGTATCGAAAACTTCAAGTCTAAAACCCTAGATGGTATGACCACAATTGCAAAATACAATCCTAATGAAGAAGGAGTTGTTGCAATAGATGAAATTTGGGTTGATATGACGTATCAACGTATTGTGCGTCTGAAGAAACTCATCAACAAACTTCAAAAAATGAATGGTTTTGATCCATACTCCGCTGGAGTGGTGGACATCGCAATCCGTCCGTCTCAGAAGAAGTTTTGTTGGGATGGTCTCCGCCGTATCATCATGGCTGGACTTTGTGGATTGACGCACATCAAGACTTCACAGTTGGTGCATAAACAGTTTATGACTGATCTGGAATGTCAGAAAGAGGAAGCTCGTTACTTCAAGTCACGTAATGCTGATAACGAGTCCATGAAACAGGAAGAGATTTTCAAGTCCGAAGTTGTCTACGGAGACAAGGACGCTCTTGAACTACTGGATCTTTTCAAGAACTGTGAACTTGACGTAGAAGGACTAAATCCATCCGGCAAGTCTTTGGGTGGGTTTGTCGAGGTGAAGACCAACTACTTCCGAAAGGATGGTATTGCAGAGGAATACTTTATAGAGTCTTCTAATATCATTCGAGAAGTGTATGATAAGGAACCTACGGTGTCTGGTTATCTGCTCACAGGACTCGCATACTTATTGATGAAAAACGAAGATGTCGATCATTCATATGACAGAGAAGAGATTCTGGAATATTTGAAAAAATATAAGAGTGTCAATCCCAAACAGACTAATCTAATTAAAGGGCGTTTAGCTGGAAATGCCCGTGCAAGTATCGCTTACTTGATTACAAGACGTGCTTTAAATGACAACAATGGTTTATTGTCTTCCTTTGGTTTGGACAATGAAACTATGGAAGTCATAGATCAGGCGGCATAAATTATGAACCATGTGAATCAACAACTCAAAACACAGTGGGGTTCATACTCGGATCGTCAAGATAGTTTTGACGATTCCGAGGACATCTCTCGATTCATTACAATGGTCGGTGAGAGTCATCCCCTCAAAAAATATATTAAAAACTTCATAGGGTCGGGGGACTATGAATGGGTTCCTCATCCTGATGGTATTTATGGAGTTGACCTTGCACTTGTAGAGAAGGTTACTGATAGACGCATAGTGAACTTCGACCTAGAACGGTGGAGTGCGTGGAAGTCTGATTGGCCTCATTTCTATAAGGCGATTCACTTCCTTGGACGAAAGGAGAAGTTCCTTAATAAAGGTGTTCCTTTCCTCATGTGTTATCTGAACTATAACCGTGACCGAGTTCTGATTGTAGACGAAGACATTATTAAGAAATATCCTACAGTCGATACTCATTTCAAAAAGAAGAACGTCACTGATACACTCAAAAAGATTCCCCTAACTCTAGGGAATATCTTTGGTAAATACTCAGAGACCGAAAGCATATTATTTCAAACGGGGGATTGACATCCCCCTTTCTTTTTGTTATACTATATACATTATCCTAAAGAAGTGAGTCTATGTCTAATTTTTATACATCCGTTGTCCGTTTTGGCAACAAACTTCTGTACCGTGGTTTCGAGAACGGTAAAGAAGTAAAACGCAGAATTCCTTTTAAACCCACTCTGTTTATGTCCGGTACCGCAGAACAATCTGATGGTTGGACTACACTTGATGGACTACCCGTACAACCAATAACGTTTGACTCTATGACAGAGGCGAAGGACTTCGAGAAACGTTACGAACATGTCTCTAACTTTACTATTGCAGGTAACACTAACTATGTTGCCCAATTGATTGGTGAAGTCTTTCCCGATAAGATTGACTATGACCGCAGTCTCATCAAGACTGCGAACATCGATATCGAGGTTTTCTCTCAGGACGGATTCCCCGAACCTGGCGCGGCCGCATATCCTATTACCGCAATCACTATGCGTCAAGACTGTGGTACGTACTGGGTCTGGGGTTGTCAAGACTATACGGTATCTCGTGATGATGTACTCTATATCAAGTGTGACAACGAACTAGACCTACTTCAAAAGTTTGTACGTCAGTTCGAACAATACGCCCCCAATATTATTACTGGTTGGAACACACGGTTCTTCGATATTCCGTATCTGGTTAACCGTATGACTAAAATTCTCGGTGATGATACCATGGCGAAACGTATGTCTCCGTGGGGTCTTATCCGTGAACGTAATACTACCATCAACGGTAAACCCAACCAAGAGTTTGTCCTTGAGGGTATCGAACAACTTGACTACCTCGAAGTCTTCAAGAAGTTCACCTACAATACTCTGGGTCAACAAGAATCCTATCGACTAGACCATATCGCCCACGTAGTACTGGGTGAACGCAAACTATCCTATGAGGAACATGGTTCTCTGTTTGCCCTGTATGAGAATGACTTCCAGAAGTTCATTGACTATAACATCAAAGACGTTGAGTTGGTACATCTCCTCGATGTTAAACTTGATTTGATTTCATTAATCCTGACCATGGCCTACAAGGCGGGTGTGAACTATAACGATACTCTGGGTACGACTGCTATCTGGGACACCATCATCTACCGACTTCTGAATAAGAACAAGGTTGCGGTTCCTAAGAAGATTGAGAAACCCAAGACCTCATATCCTGGCGGTTACGTGAAAGACCCACAGGTTGGTTCGCACGACTGGGTAACCTCATTCGATTTGGCATCTCTGTATCCTAACATCATTGTACAATACAATATGTCACCCGAGACGGTAATGGACGGATTCGTTAACAATGTCTCGGTCGATAAGTTTCTGGACGGTTCGGTTGACCTGACTGACCAGAATCTAGATTATGCTCTTGCACCCACTGGTGTTAGATTCGCCCAAGATAAAGAAGGTGTGGTTCCCAAAATCATTAAAATGTATTACTCGGAACGTAGAGTAATCAAGAAGAAGATGTTGGAATGTCAACAGGAGATGCAGACTAACCCATCTAAAACTCTAGAGTATACCATAACTTCTCTGAATAATCAACAGATGGCAATTAAAATTCTTATGAATTCACTTTATGGTGCCCTCGGGAATCGTTGGTTCAGATATTTCGACCAAAGAGTTGCAGAGTCCATTACTCTTGCTGGTCAACTTGCAATCAAATGGGCGGAGAGAGCAGTAAACAATGAAATGCAAAAACTTCTTAAAACGGATGAAGACTACGTTGTGGCAATTGACACCGATTCTGTTTATCTTCGTATGGGGGATCTCGTTGATAAGTTTTCTCCTAGTAATCCGGTAAAGTTTCTCGACAAGATCTGTTCGGAACACTTCGAGAAAATCCTTGTAAAGTCTTATGCGGATATGGCACTAGCGACCAATGCCTATGAGAATCGCATGGAGATGGAACGGGAGGTAATCGCAGACCGTGGCATCTGGATGGCCAAGAAACGTTACATCCTGAACGTGCACAATAACGAGGGTGTCCAGTACGCAGAACCCAAACTCAAGATGATGGGTATCGAGGCAATCAAGTCCAGTACTCCGCAGGTTGTCCGTGACAAGTTCAAAGAGATATTTCGGGTCATCGTAGAAGGTACCGAAGTAGACACACAACGATACATTTCGGACTTTAAGTCCCATTTTAAGACCTTACCGCCCGAAGCGGTTTCGTTTCCTCGGGGTGTATCGGATGTGACCAAATGGTCTGACCGTAAGAGTGTGTACAAGAAAGGTACTCCTATCCACGTGCGTGGTGCGTTGATGTTCAACAAAGCACTCAAGGAAAGTTCTCTGACCAAACGGTACGAGACTATCAAGAATGGTGAGAAGATTAAGTTTTGTTACCTGAAGATGCCTAATCCAATCGGTGAGAATGTAATCTCTTATCCACTAAACCTTCCCCGTGAATTGGGACTAGATAAATATATCAATTATGATATGATGTTCAACAAAACATTCCTTGACCCACTCACTCCCATTCTGGATGCGGTCGGTTGGGATTCTGAACCTCAGTCATCACTGGAGGACTTCTTTGGTTAATTATAAAAAGGTAGAGGGTATTATAAGTAAAGACCTTTGTGAAGTACTTGCAGGGTCTATTCTTATACTGGAAAATAATACACCCGAAGAACATATGGGAGACAACATAACTCCGGGCGCATTCCAACGTCACGGATACTCCGGAACAGACTCTCTGTTATTTTATGTGAGACATAAACTAGAAAAGATTGTGGGTAAGAAATTACTACCCACATTTAGTTACTGTAGGGTGTATAGGAATGGTCACAGACTACCCCAACACCTAGACAGACCTTCATGTGAGTTGGTGATATCTATTAACCTGAAGAACGATGGTGTCCCATGGCCTATAATATTGGGTGCTACTTCTCCGGTCGATGTTCATCTAGACCAAGGTGACGGTGTTATATACGAGGGCACTAAAGTTCTTCATACCAGAAAACCATTTGATGGTAATGAACATGTACAAGTGTTCTTGTGTTATGTCTATGCAGATGGTGAACATACTCATTTAAAATATGATAAAAGGGTTGACACCTTTGACCCATTTTGATATAATGTCCTTATGAATTATGAATTAACTATATTTAAAAATCAGTTTGACAACAAGACTCATCGGAAAATGTCTCTCGAATCGTGGGACAATTTCGTTGACTTGTTGTACGGGCTGTCTGAACAAGAGGGACAAAAAGGTGGTAGAAATTCTAGTCCTCTTATTACTCCTGCTGTTTTTGAAACCGATAGTACGCGTAGTAATAAGTCTACTTTATATTGGGGTGGTTGGTGTTGTGTTGATGTGGATGACCATGTTTATCCTAATGATATTATTTCTTTAAAGGAGCAACTAATTGATGATTTTAGAGATTATGACTTTGTTTGTTACAGCACTGCTGGTAGTCGTAGCGACTTTCCTAAGTTTCGTCTCGTATTTCGAACTGACGAAATTATCGAGCGTGAACGAATTAAAGCGTTCTGGCACGCTATCAACACGCACTTGGGAGACATTGGAGATCCGCAGACGAAAGACCTTGCACGAATGTATTACGTACCTGCTAGGTACCCAAATGCTAATAGTTTTATCTTTTATCACAATGGCGGCAATTCACTTAACGTAAGTGAACTGATTGCGAAATATCCTTATGTTGAGAAGACAGGTAATTCTTTCCTAGATAGATTACCACCAGATATGCAGAAGGCGGTAGTTGCATATCGTAAGAACAGTCTAAATAATACCAACTTCAATTGGGTGTCTTATAGTGATTGTCCGTTTTGGCCTAGAAGGTTGGGTGCGGAATATCAACAGATTACCGGAACGGGTTGGTATGTCAAGATGTATCAGATTATGGTTGCGGTTGCGGGTAATGCAGTCAAACAGGGTTATCCTATAACCTCTCAACAGATTGCAAACATGTGTAAAGATTTTGACCGTGACACAGGTAACTGGTACGAAAATCGTCCTCTGACTGTAGAAGCAGACAGAGCATTAGAATATATTTACAGGAACGGATAATGAGGAAATATTTAGTAACAGGTGCGGCAGGATTCATCGGGTCTCAACTATGTAACAGGTTGAAACAACAGGGTCACTGGGTTATGGGTATAGACAATTACAATGACCATTTATATGACCCTATCCTGAAACATCATCGTGTCGAACACTTTGATATTGATGTATTGGATGTAGATTTGCGTAATCAAGAACAGATGAACGATGTCATCGAAGGTACTAATCCTACAGATATTATTCACCTTGCAGCACATGCCGGTGTGCGTGATTCGTTTGGTAAAGAAAAACAATATCATGCAAACAACATCGATGGTACTCAGAATCTTATTGACGCATGTAAGAAACATGCACCTGATGCTCGTATCGTCTATGCGTCAACTTCTTGTGTCTATGCAGGTTCAGAGATTCCGTGGACAGAAGGTAGAGAGACAGGTAAACAACTGAACCCTTATGGTTGGACTAAATGGTCTAACGAATGTCAGTTCCAAGGTTCTACTCTGCATACTATTGGTCTGAGGTTCTTTACGGTCTATGGGCCATGGGGTCGTCCTGATATGGCACTGTTTGATTTCACCAAGAATATACTTGACGGGAAAGAAATAACCGTGTATAATTATGGGGATATGAAGCGTGATTTTACTTACGTGGAAGATATCCTTGATGGTATTGAAGTTGTACTGAACAATGATATTGATGCAGGTGAGGTCTTTAATATTGGTCGGGGTAAACAAGTTCCTTTGATGAGTTTCATCGAAGAGATTGAGAAGAATGTGGGTAAAGATGCAATTAAGAATCTCGCTCCCAAACATCCCGCAGACACTCTAGAGACTTGGGCGAACACCGAGAAACTCCAAGCACTTGGTTATGTACCTAAGACCGATGTGAGTGTAGGTGTGAAAGAATTTTATAAATGGTACCAATTGTATAACGAGGTATATAATGGCTGATGATTTCGACCAACACGTCCCACAACAGGGTGAGACCGAAAACAAACCACAACCTGTAAGTCCTAATAATCCCCTAAGAATGGGAATTGTAGGACATGGGTTCGTGGGTAAAGCAGTAGAGTACGCATTCTATCATCCTATGGTAGAACACTTTATTGTTGACCCTAAAGATGGTACAAACATTGACCAGTTGATTGACTGGAAACCACAGGTGGTCTTTATCTGTGCACCTACTCCGCAGAATGCAGAGACAGGTTTTGTAGATGCGTCTATCGTAGAGGATGCGGTACTCAAACTGACACACCACACTAATGCATTTGTTGTTGTCAAATCAACAGTGACACCAGATATCATCGACCGTCTGTACAACTCTATTCGTCCCGAAGACTACGACAGGTTCATCTATAATCCTGAGTTCCTGACCGAGAAGTCTGCGTGTGAAGATTTTGTTAATGCGGAACATCATGTATTCGGTGGTACTCCTGCTGCGTGTGATGAACTTCAACAAGTCTATGACATCTTCAGTGCATGTAAGTCAGATAAGTATTATCGAATGTCTGGTTGTGAGGCATCGTTCGTGAAGTATGCGACCAATGCATTCCTTGCAACTAAACTAACCTTCTTCAATCAATTACGTGATGTGGTGGATTCTTTTGATTGTAGTTACAATATGATTACCCGTGCAATGGGTGCGGACGACCGTATTGGAATAAAACATACCAGAGTTCCTGGCCCAGATAAGAAACGTGGGTTTGGTGGTGCGTGTCTTCCCAAGGATACGATGGCACTGTTGAGATTCTCGGAGACTCGCGGGAAAGATAATAAGTTCGAATTGTTGGAAAATGTATTGACAATCAACAACAAATATCGTATAATATACGAGTTAGATGAACGTGAAAAAGTAAATAATATATCATTTGGAGATGAGGAAGACGTATGAGTATAATGAATAAATTGAAGAAGAACTCCAAGGTCAAGAGTGCCGAGGTTATGTCAAAGAGTAAGTTCTTCACAGAAAAGGATATGGTTTCCACCGATGTACCTATGGTCAATGTCGCATTGTCCGGTTCTATTGACGGTGGTATTACGCCTGGACTGACTGTCCTCGCAGGGCCATCTAAACACTTTAAGACATCATTTGCACTACTTATGGCTGGTGCATACTTACGGGAGAGAAAAGATGCAGTTATTTTATTCTACGATAGTGAGTTCGGTTCACCCCAATCTTATTTTGAACAGTTTGGAATTGACACTAGTCGTGTTCTTCACACTCCTATCACGAATGTAGAAGAACTAAAGTTTGACCTTATCTCTCAACTAGAAGAGATTGACCGTGATGATGAAGTTATCATTGTAATCGATTCTATTGGTAACCTTGCGTCTAAGAAAGAACTTGATGATGCATTGGCAGAGAAGGGTGTTGCGGACATGTCACGTGCGAAGGCACTGAAGGGTTTGTTCCGTATGTCAACACCATACCTTGCAATGAAAAATATTCCTATGTTGGCTATCAATCACACCTATAAAGAGATCGGTCTCTTTCCGAAGGATGTTGTTGGTGGTGGTACTGGTATCTATTATAGTGCCGATACTATCTGGATTATTGGTCGTAGACAGACGAAGACTGGTACCGAAGTGACTGGTTATGATTTCGTAATCAACATCGAGAAGTCTCGTTACCTCAAAGAGAAGTCTAAGATTCCTATCTCAGTATCTTGGGATGGTGGTGTCGAGAAGAACTCTGGACTACTTGATGTTGCTCTTGCCGGTGGATATGTTTTCAAACCAAGTAATGGTTGGTACCAACGTGTAGATAAAAATACCGGAGAACTAGTTGACCCGAAGGTTCGACAGAAAGATACCCTGACCGATGAGTTCTGGGCACCTATTTGGGAATTTACGGACTTTGCAGACTTTATTAAGAAACAATATCAAATTGGATTGCCAATGCAAGTAGATCCTGATATAATAGTACAAATAGATGGTGAAGATGTAAATGATTAATATCGACAAGGTGAGTGAAGGGGTTGACTATGAGTTAATCCCTGTTGAATATGTAGATAATGAGGCCGCGTGGGATGTAAGAATCCTGCGTGGTAAATTCTCCGAAACTGTACTTCGCTTCGGAACTATCAAGTATGACGGGGAACGTGATTGTCTTACCTTTGACTTTCGCGTTGTCACTTCCCCTGACCCCCACTTGAGTTCTGATGATGAAGGTCTTCAAGAATACTCTGGTAGTGTTCTCGAGGATATCCTAGAACGTGGTATTAGTGAGGGATGGGTGTACGGAACTGAGACTAAGGATAATGATGGAAATACAATTGGAACAGACGATTCTTCGGAATCTATTGACTAATGATGGGTATGCACGTAAGGTTGCAGCCTTTCTAGACCCTGATTACTTTGAGGGGACGTACAAGTCCCTTTTCAAAGAGTTCACCAAGTTTATTGCCAAGTATAATAAACTTCCCACTATGGAATCCTTCAAGATTGAGATTGATGAAGGTAATCGATTAAATGATGAACAATACCGACATGCAGTAGAAATCCTACCAAATATCTTTACACCGGAAGCGGAGAACCTTGAATGGTTGTTAGACCGTACCGAGAAGTGGTGTCAAGACCGTGCGGTCTACAATGCAATCATGGAATCTATTCAAGTAATCGATGGTAAACACCAGACACTTACTAAGAATGCATTACCTGATATCCTGAGTAAGGCACTATCTGTTACTTTTGATACTAACATCGGTCACGATTATATTGATAACATGGAAGGTCGTTTCGACTTCTACCATGAACAAGAAGAACGTACTCCATTTGACCTTGACCTGTTCAATCAGATTACCAAAGGTGGTTTACCGAACAAGACTCTGAACATTGCACTTGCAGGTACAGGTGTCGGTAAGTCTCTGTTCATGTGTCACTGTGCGGGTGCAATTCTATCTCAAGGTAAGAATGTGTTGTACATTACCATGGAGATGGCTGAGGAACGTATTGCAGAACGTATCGATGCGAACCTACTGAACGTACCTATTGACCAGTTGGAGAATCTATCCAAGGATATGTTCACCCAGAAGGTATTGAATGTTGCACAGAAGACCCAAGGTAAACTCATCATCAAAGAGTATCCGACCGGACAGGCGAATGCGTCACACTTCCGTGCGTTACTAAATGAGTTGAAACTGAAGAAGAACTTTGTTCCAGATATCATCTATATTGATTATCTAAATATCTGTTCATCTTCTCGTATGAAGGCAATGGGTGGTGCAATCAACTCGTATACCTACATCAAGAGTATCGCAGAAGAACTGCGTGGTCTTGCGGTAGAGTTCGATGTGCCGGTGGTATCTGCGACTCAAACGACCCGTTCTGGTTTCTCTAATGATGACGTTGGACTCGAGGATACATCCGAGTCGTTTGGTTTACCTGCTACTGCTGACTTAATGTTTGCATTAATAAGTAACGAAGAGTTGGCAAACAATGGTCAGATACTGGTCAAACAGTTGAAGAATAGGTACAATGACCCTACTAGTAATCAACGATTTGTTGTTGGTATTGACCGTTCGAAGATGCGTTTATTTGATGTCGACCAAAATAGTTCTCCGTTGAACCGAGAAGAGGATAATGGCCCTGCATTTGATAATTCAAATTCTGGTCAGAGACTCAAGGCAGAAAATAAATTTGGGGAGTTCAGAGTATGACACCAATCGGACAAACACTATTGACCATGGGGTGTATGCTCCTCGCATTCTGGTGGGGGTATAGAGAAGGTAAACAGAAGGGTATCGAAACAGCAGTAATTTTTTTCGAAGATAACGATATGTTTAAAGATGGTGCAATTGAATACGAGGACGAAGAGGAAAAAGATGAGTGAAGCAAATCTGGTTGCTATAAGTAAACCTAATGTGGGTGTGACAGGGTGTTGGGATGCGAATGAACTAATCGCATATACTGCACGTGTGTCTAATCCTACAAATCAAAATAACAGTGAGACCGCACCTAAACTATTGCGGTATCTTGCAAAACACCAACATTGGTCACCGTTTGAAATGGTGCACATGACCCTTGAAATCAAAACAACTCGAGATATCTCACGTCAGATTCTTCGTCATCGTTCGTTTTCATTTCAAGAGTTCTCTCAACGGTATGCGGTTAGTGAAGAGTTCTCTACACGTGAACCACGTCTACAGGATGAGAAGAACCGTCAGGCATCTAATGAGACTGATGACCAACATATCCATCATGAGTGGATGCACGCTCAGAGTCGGGTTCGTTGGATGGCTCAGAAAGAGTATGAGAAAGCACTCGATATGGGTATTGCAAAAGAACAGGCACGTGCGTTACTGCCCGAAGGTCTGACCGATACTACATTGTACATGGCAGGGAGTCTGCGTTCGTGGATTCACTATTGTAAGTTGCGTATGGGTATCGAGACTCAGAAGGAACATCGTATAGTTGCAGAACAATGTTGGGAACATGTTAAGGTACATTTCCCAGATATAGCAGAGGCGGTGATGAATGAAAGCGAATAAGACTTATACATGTCCTATTGTTGAAGATGATGATGGACAATTGTGTATTGAATTTAATGATGAGATAATGGAATCGCTTGACTTGAAGGTAGGTGATGTGGTAAAATGGGAACTTCATACAAATGGTTCATGGATTTTAAATAAAAAGGTAGGAGAAGAAAATGAAGAAGAATGATATTGTTACAATAATGACGGGTGTGGGTGAGTATATCGCTCGACTAGACCGAATTGATGCTGGTTCTATTCATGTACAAGACCCACGTCTAATCGTGAAGAGTCCGGATGGTCAGATTGGTTTTGGTCGTGGTGTGTGTATGTCTGCGGTCGAGAACCCAAAGACCTTGACATTTACCGATGTCATCTTTGTGGTACCAACCAATGAGTCTTTCGAGAAGGCTTGGATTGAGGCCACTAGTGGTATTATCGTATAAGAGACATCTTGCAAAGGCGGTTACTTGGCGCATAATTGCGTCAGTGACCACTGCGGGTATTGCACTATTCTTCGGTCTACCGATGAAAGCGGTTGGTGCAGTATTCTTTGCAGATTTGGTTATTAAGTTTGTTATGTACTATGGTCATGAAAGATTATGGTACAACCATATCAGATACGGAATAAGTGATGAGTGAAGTTGTAATTCGGAACAAAGAACTACTAAAGACCCTTGATGGTTTTGTCGAGGACTTCTTTAGTCGCGACTATTCCAATCCTGACTTTCATGTATACAGTGAAGAAGAAGATAAGACCAACGGTGAATACTTTTGTTCCAAGGAATACTTGACAAACTGTTTATCACGTGATACACTGGTTGGTGTACCGGATAGACATTTTGCACAACCTATCTCTAAGATGGTTCGACATGACCCTTCTTGGAAAGATTATATGCAACGTGTCAAGTACGACTTTGCAGCAGAGATTGGTGCACATACATCCGCACTGTTATCCTACTATCCGCCAGGCGGATTCGTGGGATGGCACACTAATTATGATGCATCTGCTTATCAGGTACTATTCACTTGGTCTAGGAGTGGTAATGGATACTTCAAGTACCGTGACAATGATACAGGTGAGATTGTAACTATTCAGGATGTCGCAGGATGGCAGTGTAGACACTTCTACTTTGCACCCGAAGATGAACCTGAGAACTTATGTTGGCATTCTGCGTATGCAGGAGAAGACAGAATTACCCTCGCATACAAGTTTTGCGGGTATGGAAGAAGTGACCCTCGTGACCAACAGGCTCGAGATTTACGTGATTTACTAATTGAGGATATAGAAACAGAATGATTACATTGACCCCCGAAGATAAAAAGAAAGTTGCAGGTGCGATTAAAGAACTATCTGATAGTATGACTCGCATTGATGCAGAGAAAGATTTGATGAAAGATATCGTCCAAGTTACTTTTGAGAATCATGGTGTGGATAAGAAACACATCCGCAAACTTGCTACGATTTATCACAAAGCAAACATGGCAGAAGTTCGTACCGAGTACGAAGACCTTGAAGCATTATATGAGGAGTTGTTCTAATGGCTGGTTCAGAATATTATGGAGATGTTACCGTAGGTGGTCGCAGTCTGAATGATGCGACTCCTGCCGAGTGGGATAAGGCATATGAGAACACTAAATTGTCTGTAGATGATATCACCTATGTTGACAATAATCCTCCTTTGTCCGATGATTGGAAGGTGTTTTCGGACACGTATCAATTCAATACATTCAATCCAAATGATTATAATCCTCGTATTGAATATAAGTTCCGTGAAGGTGAGTTGATTCAAGAACTACAGTCATACATCGATAAGACATATGACCAACACTATGCCGGTGGTAAGATTCAGGCAACCGAAGACATCATTGATGACGGTCATGGTACAGGTTTCTGTATCGGTAATGCGAAGAAGTATCTGAAACGTTATGGTAAGAAAGGTGAGACTCCTGCCGAGTGGCGTAAAGACATCATCAAAGTATTGCACTATGGTTTAATTCAACTTTACATACATGACTTGGAACATGGGAATAATACTTTATAACGGTGATTCCTTTACATACGGTGATGAGTTAGACGGTAGTCGAAACACTGAAGGTGAAGACTACCATCATCACCACACGTATGCATACAAACTATCGGACATGTTAGGTAAGAAGTATGTAAACCTCGCGGCCAACGGTTCGTCCAACACCAAGATATTTCGAACTACCCTTGACTTCCTCCAGAAAGATGACCGAGACATTGACCTCTTGGTTATCACATGGAGTAGTTGGGGTAGGTTTGAGATATGTGAACCCTTTCGTCTTGAGTCGGATAAAAATATAAACATCCCTCAAGAATGTAATATGAATCAGGTCATTCCATTCCATGGTTCCTCTTCTTTGAGATGGGAGATTGGAGATGATGCACACCCCGAACGAACTGATATTCTAAGACTATATACTGAAAAAGTATTATCTATGCACACTCAGATTGTCCACGGTATGATGTACATGAAACATATACAGTGGTTGTGTGACCAGTTAGGGATTAAAGTGGTTCAGGGTGTTATACACGGTGACCTATACAAGAACATCTTGAGCACTATGAAGAGTGATGGTTATTCTGACTATAAATCTGAAATGATAGATTCTCTTGATTATCTGAGACCCGAGTGTAAAATTGGGTTGGGATACTATACAGACATTTTTAGTCTTTCGTATAATGTGGGAACTGTCAAACCTATGGGTCACGCGGATGAGGTGGCTCATACCGAGTATGCAAATATGATACATCAAATTTCAAAAAGAAGAAGGTGGTTTTGATGTTATTGACTAATGGGTGTAGTTTTGTTTGGGGAGATGAATTGGATGGTTATGACCAAGAACCTCCTACCCATGACGAACACACATTCACATATAAATTAGCAAAGTCTATGGATATGCCCCATATTAATCTAGCGACTTGTGGTGCGTGTAATTCTAAGATATTTCGAGATACCACGGACTATCTCAGAACATGCAAAGAACTTCCTACCCATATTGTAATACTATGGTCTGCGTGGCAGAGAGAAGAGGTCGCAGAAAATCATGTCGCAGATTATGAGACTGTTCGTAATATCAAAAGATATCAGTGTATGACTCAGATATCTCCCTCTAGGTTAAACAACCTTAAACCAGAACTCGAAAAGGTAATGGATCAGTACTATGATTACTATGATGTTACAAGAACGGGTATACTTCGAACTCTAAACTATATGACTCATATGCAATGGTTGTGTGACCAACTTGGTATCAAACTTATACAGGGAGTCTTCCACGAAAGAATGTGGGAAGGATTACTAGAGACTATGAAACCTAGATATCGCAAGACCGAGGCACCTTGGACAAACTGGATGAACTATGTCGAAGACTCCCTTGGTGCATTAAAGGACACTAGTCGTATAGGTCTAGGGAAACATATAGATTTCTTCGGATTCGCTATGAAGGGTTATACTATTAGACCACACGGTCACCCTGACGAAGACGCGCATACCGGATATGCAGTTCTTCTTGAACACCTATTTAACACACGATTTAAGAATACATAATGAAAAATATTATCCTACAACACTGGTCTGGAGAACTCAACGAACTAGCCAAACTCTCATCTAAGAGTATCTCTGAGTACGCTGAGATGGTCGGTGCGGACTATGAACTTGTATTGGGAGACCAATTCACTTCTTTGTCTGTGAGACCAGAACTACAGAAACTACTCATGTTAGATGAGAGATGGGATGACTATGACAATCTCGTTATGGTCGATGCCGATATGTTTGTTCGTAAGGGTTGTTCTGAAAACATTTTTGAGTGTGAAGGTATAGGTAGGCATACCGAGATTCAAACTAAACTACGTGCAGGTATTGCGAAAACATTAGGTGTTGTTTGGGGCAATGAAGGTGCACCTTACTGGGGTGGTTCTATCTACAAACTCACACGAGAACAACGTAGGAAGTTTCGTAGTGTACTGACCGATAATATCGTGTTGCAGTATAAACAGAACTGGGTCGATGAAGGTGTCATGCACACTCTCGCACATAAACTTGGGATGTCCCACACACAGAAGGGTAACTATCTCGATGGACAAATGTGGAACTACTCTTCGTTCGAACCAGATGTTGAACGTGCAAACTTTATACATATAAGGACAAAGGTCACTCCCCAAGGCCCTAAACGACAGAAGATTGAGAATTATAGAGAGTTGGTTGAACGCGGACTGATTAAATAATACTCTACTTAAAAAGTTAAATCGTATAAATACCCATGTTAACGAATTAAAACATGGGTATTTTTTTATGCAACGAATGATAATAATAACAAGTGCATTACTTTTATTTTCGTCAATGGCGTTCTCTCAAGAAGTAGAACCTGTAGACGATACGATTAGAACAGATTCAACTACAAACAGCACAGTGACCTCGAAGTCAGACTCAACGACAACCTTGAAGTCACCTCCTCCTAGTGCTATTAGTCCGACTATCAATACGTCTAACTCAGACTTATGTACGTTCGGTGTAGCGGGTGCGGTTCAAACGCAAATCCTCGGTATCTCAATGGGTACTCAGGTAACAGACCTCAACTGTGAACGACTCAAGAATTCTAAGACCCTATATGATATGGGTATGAAGGTGGCTGCGGTATCAGTAATGTGTCAGGACAAACGAGTCTTTGATGCGATGATGAATGCAGGAACACCTTGTCCATATGACGGGATGATTGGTGAAGATGCAAAACTTGCGTGGCAGGCAGCATCTGAATTAGACAAACCCCAAGACGGTAAAGAAAAAGATAAGGAAATGAGTAAAGATGAAAAGACTCTTGTGGGTGGCGCTAGTGTTGCTAGTTTGTTACTCCTCTTACTCTTACTCTGAGACTGTTAACGGTACCACAGGTAACGCTGCGGATATAGGTTATAATTGGGTAATGCAAAATATCCTGCCTCAACAGGCGGGACTGGAAGTGACGGGTATCTTTTATCAATATACCGCAGTGAAAGACCCTAATAGTGATATGGTCGTTTATGTTCAGAACGAGGATGCACGTAACGAAGGACAGTATATATTTCGAGAAGTGGATGACTGGTCTCAGAAACCAGGCAGGACAATACGAAAGTTGTTACCTCAACCTAATGTGTTGATTGACCGTTGGGGTGATGGTTCGATAGAAGTAGAGGGTGAAGGTACGGTAGAGGATGCACTGGTCACATACGATTATAGGTATGACCCATGTTTTGACCCTCAGAGTGACCCTTCTTGTCCCAATTATGTACAACCTATTCCGGATATACCCGAAGTGGATTTGAATGCACTGTATGAACAGGAAGATAGATTCATACAGGAAAATGAAGAAAATAAGAAAGTCGATAAAGACGAAGAAGAAGAAAAAGAAAGAGATAGAAAAAAGGCGGTTCTACAGAAGAAACGTGAACGTCTAGAGATTACACTTGGTGCAGTAAACTCGGAATTACTTACCGAGGGTGCACAAGAAAAACATACACAACTTATGGCGTTGAGTATCATACCTTCGACATACGTTAATGCTTCAATTGATGGTGGTTCATATGAAGAACCATTTGCATTGAAGGATAAAAACTTACCGGACAATAAGTCGGGAAGGCGAGTAGGATTGATGCAACAACTTTTGCATGAGCAGATGGTTGAACAACAGTATGTTAAAAACAACAATAATAAAGGGGAACAATAATGTTCAAGAAAATGTTTATGCTATATGTATTCTGTACGGGTTCTGCGGTTGCAACTGCCGCTGTTGACGTACCGATTACAGGTAATATTGAATCTAAGTGTGTTATCACTACAGACACTCCTGGCGTCTACGGTAACCCTACTTCAGATAGATTAAGTACAGATCCACAGGACGGTGGTGTGTTACCAATCATCCGTTATGATATAATCGAAGCGGACTCGTACAAGGCGCAAGTATCTTGGCCTGACAGTTTTACTACATCTCCCAACTTGAATGATGTGGTAAACTGGACTGGTGATGTTGAACTTACTGACGTGTCAGATGCGAACATGTCTGACTTTGAAACTAACAAAGTTCAGTGGAACAATGTTACAGAGTATGACTTGACAATTTCAGGTTCTGCATGGTTCAAGGTAAGTTCTGTTGCAGAGTACGGTTTTGGTAAGTCATTTCCTGGCGGTACGTACCGTTCTATAATCCTTGCGGAATGTATAGCGAAGTAATCTATGCGTTTTGTTATGATTATAAGTATCCTTATGATTAGTTGGAGTTCTCTCGCGCATGAGTGGACTCCAACTTATCCGGAACTCCGACCATCATATGTGGAAGGAATTTTGACGACCAAGATGAATATATTCAATGGTCGAAAGGGTATTCGTTATTATCAAATATCGGTGTGGGATAAGGACTGGAATTCAGTTAAATTTGCTACTGAAAGTAAAATTGTGCAGGTGAACTACCTACAACGAAAAACTATTAATGTGTATATACGTGAACAAGACGTAGAGAAAGCGGTGTATATTTGTAGTCGGTCTAAGATTCTTTCTAATGACGAGAAGGCCACAGTACTTTCCTCTAGGATATGTTCCAAGGTGAAAGGTTAGTGAAATATTTTATATTGATGTTAATAATGGTTAGTTGGGTTGCGAGAGCAGACAACAGTTCTCTTAATTTAAACATACCGACATCACCACAGAGTTATGCATCCGACCAGTTTAGGGCGGGTGATATGGACTGTAGACAAGCAATTGGTTCGTCTACCAATGTTGAGTTTGGGGTAGTGGGTGTTCTTAATCAAAACGACCCATATGCTAATATACAGTTTGACCCCAATAGAATGAACGATGACTATGTTAAAGACGTTGGCGTATATGCACGAATTACTATACCAATTGGTGCACCCAAACAACGTATGGACTGTAATGCACTGTTCAAGTTGGAATTGGAAAGACGAAGACTAGAAGTCTTGAAATTACAACAAGAGATTACAAACCTGCGTAGATTGAAGTTCGAAGATGAGGATGACAACTAATGTCAGATAAAGATTTAGGTGAAATCACCGAGAATTTAGAAGAAGGTCTTGAGAACCTTCAACACAAAGAGTTTCGTATTGCGGGTATCAAGATGACACCTGCAACTATCATGGGTGCGTTTGCATTGGTCGGTTCTATCCTTGGTACATTGTACGGCGGATTCGAAACCTACAAGGCATTCCAAGAGATGTCCGAGAAACTCGATGCAATGGATATCGAAGCGGTCGAGGCACGTAATGTTTCAATCGAACGTAAACTGGACGATGCAATCGACTATACCCGTGACATCAAGAACTCTCTACGAGACGACATCATTCGCGTAGAACAGGTCGCAGAACGTTCTAGCAATCGTGTCAAGGATATCCAAGACGATATCGATGAAAGACTCCGAGAAGTTTCAGACCTGAGTAGAGAGACCGAGAAAGATGTTCGGGACTCGATAAGGAAGGCCGAAGACCGTATTGAAATGAAGATGGAAAAACTAGATAAAGACCTCCGAGACACCCTACAGAAAGCACTAGACAATCCCCTCTCGGATACCTAATCCCCCTACCTTGGGATCGTGACCTGAGTATGTCCCCAAACTGCTCCTTTCCTTATAATAAAATAATCTAAAAAAACCCCCTTGACATTCTCCCCTTACTGTGGTATACTAAGCCTTATCCAGTCGGGGAGGGTGATTATACCTTTCCGTTATATCAAACCCCATAAAAGTGTTAAAAAAGTCTAAAAGAATCAGCTGATAAGTGTTGACTTCTTGTTATGATTATGAGATAATGGTTACCTAATTGATTGAGAGAGTATAAATTATGACTGCATTTGTTAAAGAGAACTTCACTTGGGACGGTATGTACCTTATGTATCAAGGTGAGTTCGAAGGTTCACGTACTATGGAAGAAGTATCTCCGAACTGTCACCCATCTTGGCACGGTAAGCCAGAACGTACTTTCATTGCACGATTCAAGTACGGTTCTAAACCTTGGAAATCTTGGGTCAACTTCCTAGTGAAAAATGTAAATATTGAAGACTATATTCAGTTGTCTGGAAATACTACTCCACTGGATGCAATGAAAACCCTTGGTTTCAAACCACGTAAGAAAAAGACTGTAAGGTACTGGAGTTATTAAGACTTCGGTTCTTATGAAAAAATGTTCTAAAGAAGGTGTTGACTTCTTGTTATGATTATGAGATAATGGTTACCTAATTGAGTTGAGAGGTGTTTGTTATGACTTTATCTTTTGAATGTGTTACCCAAAACTATCCATCAACAATTGGTATGGCGGTAGGTTCTACCGTTATCGTGCGGGACGTTCCCGCTTCATCTAATCCTAACGGGGTCACCACCCTAGAGGTAAAACGTCTGACCGAAGAGTACTGTAAGGTAGGGGAGTTATAAAGACTTCGGTTCTTATGACAAAATGTTCTAAAGAAGGTGTTGACTTCTTGTTATGATTATGAGATAATACCTTTGTTGATTGAGTTGAGAGATATTATGAATAGAGAAGAACAGATTACTTACCACTGGAATGACTTGATGGTTCATTGTGAAACTAAAGAACGTTTCAATGAAGAAGAGTTCGAAAGAATCTACAATGAGATTATTGCAAAAATTAATGAGATGGAGAACTAAATGAAACTTATTATCGAAACTCAGTTCCGTGAAAACTATGGTGCCCATGATTGGGACGGTCAGGGCGAATGTCCTCAGCACTGGAAGTCCAAAGGTGGTGACACATATGTTGTAGAGAATATCACAGAGGATCAATTCATTAGTATTCTCAAGTATGGTATTCCCACCACCCTCACGTCTTCGATTGAAGACAAAGATGACTACTCTATGGAGTACATTATCTCTTACGATTTCATTAACGATGATGAGAAGATTCCGTGCGAAGAATGGGAGAACCCGATCTTTCTGTCATACAACGGAATGAAAACCCTTAATGTTAAAAATTTATCTAATGGAGAACAATGTGTCTAAAGTAACGATTGAAATGGAACACGAACAGGTTGACGCGATAATGGTCAGTGAATTGAAATGGCACCTCGAAACCTTCAGGAAGGATCTGGAACGCAGAGAAAAGGGTGAAGGTATGGCTATATTTGATAATGACCCCAAGGCTGATGTTGTTTACCTGAATGAATATATCGAGGCGTTTGGTCTGGTACTGGATTACTACGGTGGCGGTTTATGATTCACGGTAGTATGCGACACTATGCAAATGGACGTAAGAAGAAGTACAATGCATGGACGACCAAAAAACGTGAGTATGAGTTCAAAGACTATACACCAGAACAACCTTACAGACGTGAGACTCCGGTTTATAAATCTCTAGATAGTGGTACTGGTAGTACCGAAAAGAAAGAAAAAATGATCTACACGGGTACGTTGGTCAAAGGTATCAGTACGATGCACAAGTCTAATGCGGTACCTATCATTGATGCGCAAGAGGCGAAAGACCACGCCAATATGCGTAGGTAATCATAGGAGAGTGAGCAACAATGAAACAAATCACAGATGAAGAATACGATCTCTTCAAAAAACTGACAAAGATTTGGTTCCATACACAACCTGACAAGAGTGGTTCATTCTTTATATGTGGTGAAGGTGGTGAACGCGATGATAGTGGATTGCCTGACATTATATTGGTATGCCCGCAAATGGGTGCGAATATCACAGCAATCTACGAAAAGAAAACTGTAGGAAGGAGCGGACAATGAGAATGTGGGAATATAAACCAGACAACTGGGTCGTGTTGAAAATTAAAGAGGGTAAACTTGACAGCGGGTTCTACTACAAAGTTCTCGGTGGATGGAGTGGTGGTTATGTCGATGGTGACAGTTGGCGAATGAACTCAGGTATCTCCGAAGTCACTGAAGACGGTGGCTACCTATTATTTCACGGATACAGTGGCAGTGTGTATCGTTGTTATAAAGGTAGTTATGGCTTGCGTATGAACAATGCAGGTATATACAATCAACTGAAAGAGAACGAGACATTCGAGGGACAAATAACCTTGATGGACGAAGACACTAACTGGACAGGAGTAAAATACAAATGACAATAGTAACTGATGAGTGTTATGAAGAGTATAAAAGAATAAAGTTGCGTCTAGAACAGACTGCATCCGAATTTGAAACGAAACCTCTGAACCCAAAGGACAGGTTTGACCTAGAACAGGAACTCATGGAATGTTGGGATATTACCACGGACATTAATGATATCTATGAGTATATTGGGGATAGTGAGTTCTTTGCTGACATGAGTGCGAAACATACCGATAAGCTTATGAACCTCCTACTCGGTATGAAGGAACTGTACGAAGTGAAGTTCCAACGAACCTTCCGTACCTTCGAACAGTGCATATCGAACAGGGAACTGTAGGAAGGAGCGGACAATGAGTGAACGACTATTAACCTCTCTGTGGAGAGAAGAACTGACTGACTGGGGTGACCATAAGACTCCGAACCATACCTACATTACCCGAGGTTCTCAGTTGATAGGGTATGTCAAACGTGGTACGACCGAGATAATCGAGTTCAGTACACCCCTGAAGACTTGGGCTGTGACTCGCAGGAAGTTCCGCAAGTTATCCAAAAAAGAGATAAGAACCTACCTTGATATAACAAAATGATCTAAAAATAAGTGAAAATAAGTGAAATAAGTCTTGCATTCTTGTTATCATTATGAGATAATAGTTACCTAATTGATTGAGAGAGTATGTATTATGAATTTTCCTACTGCGTTAAATGACTTCCGTGATTATGTCCATAGTTTCTACGGTAAAGAGGGTATCTACGACCTCGGTTGTGGTATCCCTGATATCCAGAATGCAATTATTGAGTATGCAGTGAAATGCATGGATATTGCCGGTCATTGGGGCGGTGGTGACAGCGTTGATCGTGAACGTGTTCGTTATATTCTAGAAGCCAAAGGTTTTGAGGAGATTAAATAATGTTTGTAGTTATTGAAGGTCGTCATAAAAACAAGAAGGTTGTCGAGAAATATGTCGATAATCTTTTTCGTGCGTTGAAGATTAATCGTCTCCAACGTCTCGTCCATATCAAATTCAAAGGAACTTTAGACGGTTACGCACAAGGTCTGTGTATCGGTGACCGTGACTACGCTGAGATTGAAATCGGTACCAAAGGTCAGACCTTCATGCGTCAGATGCAAGCACTTGCTCACGAGATGGTTCATGCACGACAGTTTCTTCGTGGTCAGTTGACCTCGGAAGGTGGGTTTGCATGGAAGGGTCGTAAGGCAGACGGTTACGATTATATGAATCAACCATGGGAAAAGGAAGCCTATCGTCTCGAACGTGAATTGTTCCTTGATTGTTTCCCATTCGATATGGAGGTAAAATGAAACAGACATTGTTATATTTGATATCTATCGCGATATTGACATTCGCATTCCATTTAAGGATAACTGAAGGGACTGCCGGTTTCTATGCACTCCTAACAATCCCATGTTCATTTTACTTCATACTACAAACACACTATATAATATCACGTACACTAACGAGGAAATATAGATGAAGAAAGTAGTTATAACAACTTTGATGTTGTTCAGTATTTCGGGATGTTCACAAATAATGAACACGAGTTTTTGGGATGATAACGAGGCGAAGGCTGCGGTCGATGTTGCGTTTGCGGTTCAAGAGTTGGACTGTGATAGTCAGTTCGTGAAACCTCAGATTAGGAAGATTGCATATAAACTTGCATACCTAGAAACATATGCGACATATAAGAAGTCGCGTGATATAGTCGAACTCACCGGACTTGTAGGTAAAACAGTAGAGGGATTGTCTGCGAAACAAGTAATCAATCCAACTTATTGTAGAATCAAGAAAGAGAGTTTAGTCAAACAAACTGGTGATATTGCCAGTGCAGTATTAGGGAGATTCTAATGGAAAACTTTACAGTAAAATTCGCGGGTACAGACCTTGAACCATATGCAGAACGTTTAGACGCTATCGTTGAGATGGTACAGGACGGTCAGTTATCGAAGGATGAAGCCGCAGAACTGATAGAAGATATCAAGACCGAACAAGAAGTTGATGCACTGACTTCGACTATGGAGTTGAAAAGTGACTTCATCCGGTCTGTTGATTTATTGATGAAAGTTTTATAATTATTTTGAAAAAAAGTGTTGCCAACTTGTTCTGAATATGAGATAATGTCCTTGTTGAATTGAGTTAACCTTTTAAATAGAGAGTATATATTATGAGTATGAATGACATTTTACAAATCGAAACCACTGCGTCTGTAGGTTCTTCTCCTTGGGGTATCGGTGAGATTGTTTCTGGTGACCTGACTCCACGTCAAATGATGGAGAAGGCAGGTTGTGACTGGTCGGTAGAAAAGGTTCCTACCTATGCCGACTATAACGGTGACAAGATCCCTACTGGTATGGAAGCTCTTGTTCGTTCTTCGGACAATAAAGTTCTCACCCAAGTTGGTGGTAACTGGGAACCTTGTCAGAACGAGACTGCGTTTGAGTTCTTCAATGAGTACTGCATGGAAGGTGGTATGCAGATGGACACTGCGGGTTCTCTGAAAGGCGGTAAGATGGTCTGGGCACTTGCCAAGGTCAATGAGTCTTTTGATGTTCTCAAGGGTGACCAAGTTGATTCATACTTGTTGTTCTCTAACCCACACGAATACGGTAAGTCAATCGACATCCGTTTCACCCCGATCCGTGTATCATGCATGAACACTCTTGCATATGCACTGAAGGGTCGTGCAATCAATGGTGCGAAAATTAACCACCGCCGTGCGTTTGATGCGAATCACGTTAAGACTACTCTTGGTCTTGCTCATGAGAAGTTCGAACAGTACAAAGAACTGTCGCAATTCCTTGCGGGTAAACAGTTCAAGATGGAAAACTTGATTCAGTACTACAATGAAGTATTCCCACGTACTTACCAAGGTAAGAATCCACCACAGGTCAAAACGTATGCTGACTTGACCACTAATGGTCAGAAGGCATTTGATGTGTTGGAGACTCAGCCGGGTGCAGAGTTCGCACGTGGTTCATGGTGGCAGGCACTTAACTCAGTGACCTACCTGACCGACCACGAGATGGGTCGTGAAGCAGATTCACGTATGACCTCTGCATGGTTTGGTGCGAACCAAAACCGTAAACAACTTGCGGTTTCTAAAGCAATTGAATTTGCGGAGGCACTATAATGAGTGATATATTAGTCAATGCATTATGGACACCAGATGGCACTCGACTTCAGAGTTACTCACGTCATGATTATAAAGAACATGTGGATTCGACCAATGGAAAAACCTATATGGTCGATGGTGGTCTAGATTACATTAGACGTTCTGTCAACGGTGACGAAGTTGATGCTTCGGTTTTTCTTGATGATGAATATATGTTAGTACGTGAACAAGTCACTTGGGGAACTTATGGTAAGAATGGCGACCAGCCATTACGATATGTACCAGTAAGTGAAATGAGTAATGACCATATTCAGGCAGTACTTGATACACAGACTCGTATCTATCCACAACTTCGTAAAGTGTTAATCATGGAACTTGAGTATCGTATTGAGAACATGATTGAGGTGAGAGACTAATGATGGTAGTTGATAGCGTAAAAGAAGTAACACAATATAAAGTGTTCTTTTATCCAGACGAACATCCTGATATATTTGACGCACCTCTATACAAAAGAAAGTCGATGTGTATGAAGATACTAGGAAAGGCGTTCGATTTGGTCGACCCTATCATTAAAGAAGAATCCTTGGGTGCTGATAAAATCAAACTCGTTGTTTACAGTTATTAGGAGAATATTATGATACCTATTATAGATGCAATACTGATTGCACTAGTTGCATCCCTTGTTATAACGGTAGTGACTTACCCAAAAAGACGTGCAAGAATCGAGGCAACATGTCTCAAAGAAAGTAAACTAAAAACGTTCACTGATGAAATGATTATAAACTTTATCTTGTCAATCTTGTTAGTATCTGTTATAATAATAACATATATTTTGACAGGAGTATTTGAGTAACATGGAAGAGAAAGTTGATGACAAGTGGTACGGTAAAAACTTTGACTGGTATGTCAAGTGGGCTGCAACTGTAATTATCTTGGTTTCGGTGACATTCCGTAATGCGGGTGTCGAGTTCCGACATTTCGACCTGTCCTTCGGTTTACTCGGTACCTTGCTTTGGTTATGGGTATCGGTGATGTGGAAAGACCGTGCACTGATTATTTTGAATGCGGTAATGACACTTTTATTAGGGTCAGCACTAATAAAGGAGTTTGTGTGACATTGAGTCCTCTTGATATTCATGGGATTATTAACAATACCCCCGATACAGAATTAACGTTAACTATCAAAAAACCTAGTGGGAACTTCAAACAGTTAACCTGCTGGGTCAATGATGTTTTAGAAATAAGTCCGGAGACGACAACTATACCTTGCAAGGATAAGTCGATAGTGACTTTTCTTAACTGTGTGTTACGTCTATCGGTAACTCTCCAGAATGCAGTAGGAGTCCCTACTTTCAAGATACCCATGGTTACCGAGGTTACTGACCTAGGTGATTCCATCGAGGTTGAACTGATACAATACCGTCTGTCTGGTTTTATGCCAGAAACCTTCACTGGTTCTCTTCAACATGCCATCTCGATATGTCACAAATCATTAACAACCGAACCTACTGATAATAACATCTTATCATTGATGTCACATATAGAGTCTAAGGTAATACCTGATATACGTATCATGGTCGCATATTCAAATGCAACTGTTCCTGTAATCAAGGCTGCGGGAGAACGTGGAATACCCTTTGTATGTCTAGGTAAGGGTATCTACCAACTAGGTACAGGAAGTTCTCAGAGACGTATTAAAGGCAGTATGTCCGACCGTGATTCTAGTATTGGTGTTGATATTGCAGGGGATAAGTTTGTTGCGTCAAGTACATTACGGAACATGGGATTCCCTACACCCGAGCATTATATGGTGACTCGTCTAGAACATGCACTAGGGGTAGTAGAAGACTTGGGATACCCTGTGGTGGTCAAACCTGTAGATGGTGACCGTGGGGAAGGTGTGACTATTAATGTGGACAATGATGCCATGTTACGTGGTGCAGTCCAGAAGGGTATGAATGCGTCTATCAGTAAAGTTCTGTTGATAGAAAAACCTGTCGAAGGTGTGTGTCATCGACTCTTTATCACCAATGGAAAAATGGTCTATGCGGTAAAACGTGACCCTATTTACGTGGTAGGTAATGGTGTCGATACTATATTATCCCTTAATGAGAAAGAAAAAACTCGTCAAGATAAACGTCCGGTCTGGAATCGCGAACCCTTTGCACACTTTGACTATACTACCGAACTGCATCTACAACTCACGGGTATGGATGGTCAGACTGTACCTGCCGAGGGTGAAGTGGTTTATCTAAGAGCCATAGAGTCTACCCAAGATGGTGGTATAGATGAGGATATGACCAAGAAGATTCATCCTGACAATATTGATATGGCGATACGCGCAACCAAAGTTTTGGGTCTGGATATTGCGGGTGTGGATATCATCGGAAAAGATTTGTCGGTACCATGGCACAAATCGGATATGGTGATTACTGACATCAATCCATCTCCTACATTCTGTGCGGCTAGTATCTCTCGTAGTTACCTACCCGAGTTCATCGATACCTATTTTGAAGGTGACTGTTGTATACCTGTCATACAAGAAGATGAAGTACTGAAAAACGTGGAGGAAGGTATTCGTTATGCAGTTCTTTCCGGTGAAAAGGTTACATGGAGTGACGGTAAAGAGTGGTACCATAAAGGTACTCATCAAGAACAACTGAGAATGTTGTTACTCGACCCAACGTTCGATGCGTTGTTTATTGTATAAATATGGGAAACTGCATTGTAATCACAGGTACCCGTAATGGATGAGAAATTAATAGCAACTGAAATACCCGAGAGTAGGGACAGAGAACGTTTTGTTCCGGAACACCCGATAGATGGAAAGATTGACATCCCTGGCGACTTCGGAACAGTTAAGGATTTTGCACAATGGTGGTTCTATAATAATATGCCATTTGCACCCCCACTCGATACAGAGATTTATCGTTCGGACGATGCGACCTCGATGTGTATGTTTAGACATGGAAGGTATCAGGTAGAACTCTACATGATTTTTCCTACACCTAATTTACCTATACATGAACATCCTGGCGTAGAAGTTATCAAATATAGAATGCCATACTATCCAAGTCCTGAAGGTATGGAACCAATGATTACCAGTCATATATTGAAGGCGGGTGAGGCGCATGGTGCAGGAATCAACTTTAAGGAACGTGAAGGTCAGTTGAATAAAGGGTTCCCTTTACTCGCGTTTGAAAGATGGGACGAAGATTTAGATATGACTACTGTTGCAACTCGATGGAAGGGTGAAACGGTAGGCCCAATGCAAGAAGATTTAATTAGAAGATTCTATCCGGATGCGTATGTCGTGGACGGATATGCTGACGTGACAAGGAAAATGAAATAATGTTTATATCTCACCAACATAAAATCGCATACTTTTCAGTACCAAGGGTAGGGTCTAACTCTGCCCAGTATGTGTTAGAAAACAGTCAACTCCCTACTCGAGATGATGATGTGATAACCAACCTAGATGAAATAGAATCCTTGGAGATGAATGAGGATACTCTTTCAAGACGAGATAGTCTTGCGACCAGAACTCTCAATGAATATCACATGACGCCTACACAGGCGATTGACCAAGGACTAATCACACTAGAAGAACTTCGTGAGTATACCAGTTTTGCATTTGTCCGAGACCCTCTGGAAAGATGGGTGTCTAGATTTATGTTGGCAAAGTCATTCGGTTTGTGGGAAGGTGATAATATAGATACCATGACTCTTGCGATACGTCATGGATTGTTCAATGGTCGAACTGACCTTGCATTAGATTTCAAATGGAACTACCGTGATTATTTTTATCACAACGATGAACTCATACTAACTCCGTACAAACTAGAGTCTATGGATACGGTTCTATCTACCGTAGTGGGTAATGCGGGAGGTTTTGCGGAGACTGATGTACCTCAGATACAACTCGGTGACCCAACACCCGAGTATCTTAAACTACCAATAGCGACTTGGATGGCCGAAGATTGCATAGACCTTCTGCGTTCATACTATGCATCGGATATCGAGTTCTACGAGTCCATCGACTAAAACTCACATTTGGGTCACATTTTATCAATAAAAACACTTGACTTCTTGTTATGATTATGAGATAATGACTGTACAAATTGAGTGATGAATTCCTAAACAAAAGAGAGAAATATATAATGTTTGAACATGTTCCGGTCGAATTGACCGAGATGGAAGCAGTGACCACCGATAGTGGCCGCAAATACAAAACCCCCGAAGGTGTCAACCTTCCCTCTATCACTACAGTCCTTTCGATTCTGTCACGTGACAGTATTGCCAAGTGGCGTAAACGTGTAGGTGAGGAAGAGGCGAATCGTGTCTCTTATCGTGCATCTACTCGTGGTACCTCGGTTCACGAAATCTGTGAGAAGTATGTTAACAATGACCCCAACTTCAAAGAGGGTTACACACCTGACATTATTGGTTCTTTCCTTGATTTGAAACCAATACTTGATGAACGTTTGACTAAGGTCTTCGCACAAGAAGCCCCACTATACTCCAATCATTTGGGTGTTGCGGGTCGTGTGGATTGCGTGGGTATCTTTGATGGTAAACCGTCAATCATCGATTACAAAACTTCGATGAAACCTAAACGTCTTGACTGGATTAAGAACTACTTCATGCAAGAAGCTGCGTATGCAATCATGTGGGAAGAACGTACTGGTCAACCTATCACTCAGTTGGTTACCATAATCTCGGTTGATAACAATGAACCTCAAGTGTTTATCGAACATCGAGACAACTGGGTACGACCCCTAATCGAAACTATTGCACAATATAATGAGGAAAATTCTACTTCCCTTTTTGTATAAATAGTGGTATAATTCAGTTATAATCACTTTTAGGAAATAGGAATGATAGGGTTCAAAACTTTTTTATCGGAGGCATCTTTGACCTTCGGAGAAATCACTCGTGAGGATAGACCTGACCGAATAGAATTATTTCTCCGAAAGTATAAAGGTAATGAACCCTTTGAGTTGGTCGGTGGTGACCAAGTAGTCTTTAAGTACAATGCAGAGATTGAGAAAGCTGTTAAATCAGGAAACTCTAAACTCGCACAGTCAATTGGACTCGAAACCCTAGATGGAACTAAACTCGCATTCGGTAAGTTATCTAAGACTGCCGAGTTCGGGGGTGGTCGTGGTTCGGGTGGTGGTGCAGCCAACACTCGTGCAACTGAATCTGCACAATGTGTTTATCTACAAGCAATCTGGGATAACCGGACAACTAAATTCTCTGCGGATGATATACGTAACGCATATCCCAAAACGCATACAGATGCGTCTCTAGATGAAGTTCTTCTGGCTGATGAAGGATGGATCTCCTCTTCCATTACTGCCGCAAAAATTCTACATAAAGCTCTAGGTAAAAAACAATACAGTTTCCATCGTGGATCTGGTTGGGTTGAGATATTAGAGAAGAAGTTTAAAGAGTTGAATCGCATCGAGAAAGCATTCGGTAATGTCAACAAATGGTCTCCTGCGGACATCTACATGGTCGCAAAGGGTGCAGAGAACATGTATGATATAGAGGGTGCAAAGTCTCTGGAATACCTGAACAACGAATTGATGAAGGCATACACTGCACGTGATATCATTGGTGTGTCGTTGAAGAAGGTAATAGGTAACAAGGTCAGACTGTCTCAAGTTAACTATAAGAAACCATTCAAAGGTGCGAAGTTCACCAAGTCATCTTATGGTAAGAAAGATTTCTTCAAGTCCAAAGATGGTTACCTGTTTGGTGCCGGTGGTATTGAGATGCAGTTCCGAACCTTCCCTACCTTCCAGTGCGAGATTATCGGTAAAGCTGCTAAACATGGTAAGGTATCTCATGGTGGTATTGATGCGGCTCTATATGCAACAACTCGTGATAAGACCGAGAATCGTAAGGATCTTGAGTCGTCCATCAAGAAAGATAGGGATGCGTTCCTAGACAAATTCTATGGATTCTATGATGGTGCAGTAGATAGTCCGGTAGACAAGGAAACTTTTAAAAAGAATCTGGAAGGTAAGACAACAGAATGGTTAGTCTCTAAGTACTATGTGACTTCTATTTTCATAATGATACAAGGTCGCGAACAACAATTCATGGATTATTTATTCCGTGTAGCAAAGTCACAATCACCGCTATCTGCGGTACACTTAAAGGTAAGTTAAAATGGCACAAATTAAAGGCGCGCAGGGAAAGTTTCATGAAACTACTGCACTAGTAAATAGACACGGCACGTTGGTAGATAGTGGCAATCCTTTACCTATTGTTGGCACTACAGAAAACCCTTGGGGCAAACAAGTTCTTCTAGTCGATGACGATACTGTTCAACACACTTCTAAGAATAGACGTAAAGTTTCTACATATGAAGTGACAGACTTCAACACATTTACATACGGAAAAGACGTAGATATTTGGGACGAACTCGTTGTTGGTACAGGTTCTTCTACCCATGATCCGTATCTCGGTATGGTTGAATTAGAGGTTGGTTCGGATTCTGGAGATTCGATCATTCGACAAACCGCACGTATCCAGAGATATTTACCAGGCCGTGCTAATGAAGTTTCTATGTCTGTAATTTTTGGATCTCAGACATCGGGTATTCGTAAAAGATTCGGTGTATTCGATGATGACAAAGGTGCATACTTTGAAGATGATGGTGATGACCTTTATTGTGTATTGAGAAGAGATACTGCCGGTGGAGAAGACGAAGAACGTTATTCTCGTGCAAATTGGTCTGTTGATAAGTTGGATGGTACTGGGCCGAGTGGTATCACATTAGATCTTTCTAAAATTCAATTAATGGTAATTGAGTACGAGTGGTATGGTGCAGGACAGGTTGAGTGGAAGTTTGTTATTGACAACAATGCAATTTCTATTCATAAGATAGATCACGCTAATACTCATGACCACACTTGGGCATCACGTGGTGCACTTCCAGTTCGCATAGAATTGACAAATGTTGATGGTATTGCGGGAACTCACTCCGTGTATCAGGGTTCTCATTCATTCCTTACTGAAGGAACAACTACTCTTCTCGGAAGACAAAAAAGTATTTCTTCGGCAATTACAGGAAAATCCCTCACATCTGCTAATACTTTTTATCCTATTGTTGCGATACGACTCAAGGCAGACGCACTAAACTCTGTCGTACTACCCGATGAATATTCTGGTGCTACATTAGATAACTCAAGTATGTTTATCAGAGCAATCGAAGATGCTACTGTTACTGGCGGCACTTGGGTTTCATACGACTCTGATTCTCCTATTGAATATAATATCACCGCTACTGGTTATACCAACGGTAATATTTTAGGAACAACATATGTTTCTAGTGGTAACATGGGACAGAAAGTTGAATTTCCTGAAAGGTCGATTACTCAACTTGCCAGAAAGACCACAACAACACTAGGTGATACTACAACCACGTTCCTGATTGCTGTTGCTTCAACGGGTTCAAACAAGACGGGTTGGGCAGATCTGGGTTGGATTGAGGTAAGATAATGAAATTTAAAGAATTTATCACAGAACAAAAGAACACCCACATGACGCATATCGAAGATAAAGTCATTTACGGGGGTGTGAATGGTACACGGCAAGCAATCCTTGCACTGCGAGAATTGCGTGATATGTTGTCCGGTAAACACAGCGGAAAAGTCTCGGTAAAATGGGATGGTGCGCCTGCAATCTTCTGTGGACAAGACCCACGGGACGGTGAGTTCTTTGTTGCGAAGAAAGGTATATTTAATAAGAACCCAAAGGTATATAAAACTAATGCAGAAATTGAAGAAGACACTTCGGGAGACCTTGCGGACAAACTTAAAGACGCTCTTAAATATCTACCAAGTCTTGGTATTAAAGGTGTTATTCAGGGCGACTTTCTTTTTGGTCGAGGTGATGTACAGACTAAGACAATCGATGGACAAAAATATGTAACGTTCCATCCTAATACAATTGTGTATGCAGTACCGGAAGAACAGGCGCAATCAGTTAAGGCTGCAAAAATCGGTATAGTGTGGCACACTACATATACTGGTAGTTCTTTTGAGACGATGAAGGCATCCTATGGTGTTGATGTATCGAAACTTAAAAAGTCTACTACTGTATGGTCACAAGATGCAATGCTTCGTGATTTATCTAACGCAACAATGACAACTAAAGAAACGGAGAAAGTGAATGAATATCTTTCGCAAGCTGGTAAACTTTTTAACCAAATTAGTGGGACGACCCTCAGAACCCTCGAAGGAAACCCCACCCTCGCCCAAACCATCGAAACCTACGGAAACACCAAAGTCCGCAAAGGCGAAGTCATCGGCAACTCGAAAACCCACGTCAAAGGTCTCATCAAATACATCAACGACAAGTACCAAAAAGAAATCGACAAGCGCAAAACCGAAAAGGGTAAGCAAGCCCAAGAAACCAAACGCGAAGAAATAATGTCGTTCTTTTCACCTGCAAATCGAGCATCTCTAGAAAAGATGTTCGAATTGCAAAAAATGATAGTTCTTGCAAAGTTAACTCTTATAAATAAACTTAACAGTTTAAAAGATATTGACACTTTTGTTAAAACCAAAACTGGTTATAAAGTAACTGGTGAAGAAGGTTATGTGGCAATAGATAAACTTGGTGGTGATGCGGTGAAACTTGTTGACCGTATGGAATTCTCATACAACAACTTTTCACCCGATATATTAAAAGGCTGGGACACACCTAGTCGTACTTAATGGGATAAACCAGAGGAAATAGAAGTGGCAAAGAAACCGCTTAGATTCAAAGAATTCGACTCCGTTGATACCAACGAAGAAGTCGCGCAAGAGGCATTGACCGTACAACAACGTATGGCGAAGTCTCGTCAGATGAAGAAACTTGCACCCAAAATCGCAATCGGCCGCAAACGCGCTGCCCGTAAGATGGCGAATATGGATACCATCAAAAAACGTGCACGTAAAGCCGCACGTAATATTATCCTAAAGAAACTAACTAAAGATATCCCCAAAGACGAGTTGTCAATGTCTCGCAGACAGGACATTGAGAAAAGACTAGATAAGATGAAACCTAAGATTGACAAACTCGCACAGAAAATGTTACCGAAGGTTCGTAAGAAAGAACTTGAACGTAAAAAAGGGGGCCCAAGTGCCGATTAAGAATTTTTCCCAATACCTCATCGAAGAGGAAAGGGAGGTTTATTTTACCTTTGGTAGAATGAACCCACCTACTATTGGGCATGGGAAAGTGATGGATACTCTTGCAGCGAAGTCTGGTAAGAGTGATTATAAAGTATATCTGTCACACTCACAGAATCCCAAGAAAGACCCACTGTCCTATGTGGAGAAAGTGAAACACACTCGTAAAATGTTTCCAAAACATGCACGTCAAGTAATGTTAGATAAGGATGTCAAGTCCGTATTTGATATTGCAGTAAAACTATATGACCAAGGTTATACTAAGATTAATATGGTTGTTGGTGCAGACCGTATACGTGAGTTCGATGTATTGTTGAATAAGTACAACGGTACAAAGGCACGTCATGGTTTCTACAATTTCAAAAAGATTAATGTCATATCTGCGGGTGAACGTGACCCCGATGCAACTGGTGTCGAGGGTATGTCCGCGTCTAAACAACGTGCGAATGCAGAGAAAAATGATTTTGTTACCTTTGCACAGGGTGTACCAAAAGGTATGTCCAACAAAGATACACGTGCACTATTCAATGATGTACGTAAAGGTATGGGACTCAAGGAAGAAAGAGAATTTAAAAACCACATCGAACTAGAAACTGTTTCTGAAACAAGAGAACAGTACGTGTCAGGTGAACTGTACAATGTAGGTGATTTGGTAGTAATCAAAGAAAGTGACGAGGTTGGTACTGTATTAGTCCTTGGTGCTAACTATGTAATTGTAGAAACGGCCAACGGTAAGTTACGTAAATGGTTAGATGCTGTAGACCTACTAGAGAAACAAGACTCAGATATCAAAGATCGTGAAGGTACACAACCTGCACGTTATCACTCTGGACTGAAGAAGTCCACCAAAGTTGCACGTGATGCACACTTCAAGAAACACGGTAAGAAAGCAGACGATGATGCATCTGCATACAAACCTGCTCCTGGCGATGCAACTGCACAGACCAAACCTTCTAAGTACACCAAACAGTTCAAAGATATGTACGAAGAAGTCTCTCAGAAACAACTCAATGACCTTGAGAAGTTTGGTGACAGACTCCTTGCAAAGTATGATATCGATATAGAATTCACACGTCACTTCGCTGACCGTATGAACGACTCTCGTAACAAACCTGAGATTAAGGTCACTGAACTACAGAAGTTGTTCAAAAAGATTGCAAAAGAAAAAGGTCGGAACATCAAAAAACATGGTGATTCAGAGGCAGTCCTGAAGGATATGCAGTCTGACCTTAACTTACCTGTAGTAATCAACTACAAGAACGGTGAGTTTGAAGTTATTAACAAAACAATAATGCGCAAGAAAGACTTTAAGACTACTAGTCCTGAAGTTAAGTACGAGTCTGTCGAACAGATTGACGAGTTACTTGGAAGATATATCGATAATCTCGAAGGCCCATTGGCGGGTCGTTTCTGGGATAAGATTATTAACGCAGATGTGTACAAGACAGTTATCGCAACCTTCAGAAAAGAACTTCAAAAAAGTTCTGCGGGTCAAAGAAACAAATTAGGATTTATGTCAGATATCGCACGTAGGTATGGCGCGAATGGTCGTAGTGCGGCAGAGATATTCCACAAGTTAATCAAGAAAGGTGTTATTCCCGAGAAGGAAGCGTTCTATCCAAACTTCAGTATGAAGGAAGAACTTGATCCGGTTAAGACTGCACGTGATGCAATCGAACGTGAGAAAGAGTCTGATAAGAAGAAACACGATTCTATTCTAGACCGTGCAAGACTTGCACGTGCAAAACAAAAGAATAGGAAAACTAAATGATTAATTTCAAAAAATACCTTGCCGAAGCACGTTATTCAATGTATGATGTAATAGATGAAGAGGGTGAAGGACTTGCTGGTAAAGCGAAGAAGTCTGGTATCTCGGTAGATACATTGAGAAAAGTTTATAACCGTGGTGTTGCGGCATGGAAGACGGGACACCGTCCAGGCACTACTCCACAGCAATGGGGATATGCGAGAGTAAACGCATTCATCGTTAAAAAGAAAAAAGGCAATTTAAACCACGATAAGGATCTTGCATAAATGAAGTCGTTTCAAGAATTACGTGAGAAGTCAGTCTCACAAGCCCAACAAAAGATGATGGGTATGGCACTCGCATACAAACGTGGTGAGATGGACGATGTGTCACCCGAAGTCAAGAAGATGGCGGACTCTATGTCTACCAAAGACCTCGAAGACTTCGCAAAGACCAAACACAAAGGCCTGCCTGATCGAAAAGAATCAGTCGAACTTGACGAAGCAGTTAAAACGAGAGTTTATAAAAGTGGAAAGTATTGGCTTGTTGATGTATCAAGTTCTAAGATTGACTACACTGATTGGGGCCCTACTGGCAGAGGTTTTGCTAATGAAAAGGATGCTCAAGAATTTGCCAAACACATGCAAAAATCTGTAAAAGAATCTGTTTCAGAAGGTGCGATGTCTGACTTCCATCTGATGGTTAAAGAGAAGGTACCTGCTGCGAAGATTGCTAAGGAACTTGGACTTGACCTCAAGACCGTGAAGAAACTGATGAAAGATATGAAGGAATCAGTAGACCTCGAAGAAGGTAAACTACCTCCGCATCTAGCGAAGTTCTTTGATAAGAAAGGTGAATTAAAACCTGAAGTTCTTGACCGTCTAAAGAAAAGTAAAAAGGGTCATGAATTTCTGATGGGTAAAGATGTTGCACCTAAAGGTTATGGTGTAAAAGAAGAAGTTGAACTTGACGAAGCAATGCGCGGTGGTAATGCTAAAACTTTCAAAACATTAGAAGATTGGTTAATGGCGGTTCTTGATATTAAAGGCACAACTGTATCTAAAATGGGTAATACATTAAGAGTTAACGGTTTAGGTCGTACACAATCTGCTACGTTTGAATTGAAGAAAGGTCGTGGTTCTTTACTAGAAGCACGTAAAGACTCATCTGCCGATTTGTATTTCAAGACTTACTCTGCCGCAGTACAACACGCAAAATCACAAGCAGAGAAGAAAGGTTTCGAAGTTGTCGAAGACGATTGGTTCAATCAAGTAACTACGGGTAAGGGTAAACCAGGCCGTGGTAAGACTACACGTCATACACTGAAGTTGACTAAGAACGGTAAACCTGTACGTCAAGGTCTGTCGATTCAAGTCTACAACCGTGACACTGATACGAACCCATACGAACTTAACTTCTACGTGAGTTAATATGAAAACTTTTAATCACTACAATGAGATAGACGAACATTGCGAATGTAATGATTTGTACGAAGACTTAGAATTAACAGAGTCCGAGTATCAAGGAAAGAAAGTCACGTTGAACAATCCCATTCGTACATCCGAGAACCCCAACAAGAAGTTCAAGGTGTACGTTAAGAATGAATCTGGTAAGGTTGTTGTGGTTAGGTTTGGTGACCCTAATATGGATATTAAGAGAGACGACCCCAATAGACGTAAGTCATTCCGAGCAAGGCACAACTGTGCGAATCCCGGCCCCAAATGGAAAGCAAGATACTGGTCTTGTTACCAATGGCGCGCAGGTTCTAAAGTCGATAACTAATATAAATAAATGGGGTAACTGATGGCCAGCGATGACCACCGATTAGATAGAATTGAAGAGAAGATAGATAAACTATCCGAAGCAATGGTATCTCTCGCAAGAACAGAGGAAAAGATATTATCTATGGAACAAAACCATAGAAATCATTATGAGAGAATGAATCGATTCTCTGAGAAACTCGATGCTATCGAGACTAAGGTTAATGAGAATGCACATACTGTGTCTATTATTAATCGTGTAACTGTAATAGGTGTTGCCGCAGTGATTGGCGCCATCATAAAAATGTTTTGGTTTTAACAATAACAACGGAGACTAGACAATATGTCTGATTTAAAGAAAACAGCGGAGGCATATTTGCAAATGGTCTCTGAGAAAAAAGAAGTCGTATGTGAGAAGTGTGGTGAAGTCCACGAAGGTTCTTGCATGGACGAGAAGAAAGAACTCGACCCTGTAAATGATGCAGAGAACGATAAGAAGTTTAAAGACCGTAAAGACAAAGACATCGATAACGATGGAGATGTTGATTCTTCGGACGAGTTCCTGCACAAGAAACGTGCCGCAACTGATGACGCGATTGACGGTGGTAAGAAACCTGCCAAGAACGTGAAGGAAGAGAAGGACGAAGAGGAAGAACCTAAGAAGAAAATGCCACCCAAGAAAGATGGTGATGCAGACGAAGGTGAAACCGAAGCAGAAAAAGAAGACGATGACGCCGAAGCAGTTGAAGCAGACGGTGAAGGTGATGCAGAGAAACCTGTTAAGAAGAAAAAGAAGACTGATGAAAATCCTAAGACTTCTGACTCTACCGCAGAGATTTCTAAGATTGAATCTGTAAACGCCCGTGAAGCATTCATTGCGATGTGGTCTGAAATTGAAGAAGCTGTCAGGAGCAATCAGAAGAAAGGTGCAACTGAACCTGAGAAGATTGACTCTAAGGCATCTGGTAAAGAAAAAGAGTTTGTTGCAAAACATCCTGTTGACGCTAAAGACCACGATGAACTAGAAAAGGTTGAAGAACCTAAAGAACGCACAGTGAAGAAAGAGATGGCAGAGTTCGAAGTAATTCGTGCATTGTTGTCAGGAAAACCCACCGGAGAATAAATTATGATTAAAGCACCTAAGTGGTGTTCACAGGCAGTTCCTTCACCTCGTGGTTGGGTTGACCCAATCACAGGTGAGTTGTTTGTGTCCAAACGTTTTACCCCCGAACAGATCGAAGAGTTTAATGGGGAGACTACTGAAGTTCTGGAACAAATGTATGCAGAACCGGAAGTTGTTCCTCCTATGTTGCATGAAGCTCCTGTACACACGTCCCTAGAAGACATGACTAAGGTACAACTTATTGCACTCGCAGAACAACTGGGAGTTGATGTTAAGAAGAGTTCTACGAAGGCAGTATTAATAGAACAACTTTCTTAATATAATTTCGGTATATTATGAAATTTTATGTTTTAGTCTCGAGTTCTATTCAAGGACTCTATAGAAATTGTGTATCACTTCCAAGAAAAGATACGGTAGTTGTCATCAATACGATTGATGATAATTACCGCAACTTGGCAGAAACCTACTGTAAAAAATTCAATATAGAATACTATATCACCGAGTCTGATGGTACCGCAGCCACAGGTAAGAATTCGGTCATAGACCTATTCCTTGCAAGTGACAATGAGTACATGGTACAGGTAGACGGTGATGACCTTATTACCCCCCATGGTATCAAGGTGTATACAGAACTCTCTAAGGTAGAAAGTCCCCCTGATATGGTGATACTATACCGACAACCTCAAATATCACTCAACCTCAACAACTTTGAATGGTTGTATAATGAATGGGATGGTAAGTTACAGTCATTGTCTGATGCATGGGAGTTGAAATACCCATTCGACAAATCAGACCCCACTTATCTTCAACACACGAAATCGGTTCTATATCACTACTTCATAACTAAATGTACTCCAGATGAAGACCTCGCAAGACAGTGGGCGATAGATAGATTTGAGTTCAACGAACGGATGAACACATACGGTGAAGTGCGAGAGTATATGTGTAGGATGGTATTCTACTCTAGGAAGGCAGCAGAACATGTTAGATTCAACAACAACTTAATGGTTGGAGAGGATACTATACAGTTCTTAAAAATGAAGAAACTTGCACTAGAGGGTAAACTCACTATCCTACGAAGGAAAGAGAGGGAGATACCCACATACCTATATACTAACGACCCGACACAGTTAACACAACGTTTCTATAAGAGTGGAAAAGACTGGTCGTGGATTAGGCCTTTTCTTATTGAGTTTGATAAGATAAAAGACGAATTAATTAAACACAAAAGTTTACCGGAATTCAAAGACCCTGTATGAGTGATATCGAACTGAACCACAAAACCCTTTTACTGTTTGCAGCGAAGAACTATTATAATCCTACCTGCATAGACAGCGAAGAGTTTTTCACTGACATGAAGAGGTTCAAGTATGTCAAGAGACTACTGAATCGTTATCGTGACACCGGAGAACTATCCGAAAGACTAATATTGAACCACTTGATTGTCATATTCAATTGTTGGGGGTTCGAGTCAGGTATCGAGATGTTGGCACTCAAGATAGAACCTGAACTATGGTCTGCACTAAAACCGTTCCTTATATTCCTAAAAGCTATCCATCCAGATGAACTTACAGGTATAGAAATGGATAAATATGTAATAAACACACTGAGAGAAATTTGATGGGTATTTTAAAATCAGCAGCAGACCTCGTATATACGATACGATTTCTGAAACTACTCGTAACACCTTTTGATAAGACAGAGGCGTTCAAGGCGGGTATCATCGATGAAGATGGACAAAGGAATAAAGAGTTCGACCGTAATAGTGCGGACGACCGTGAAGCATATCGTTCACACTACACACCATTCCACCGTCTTGTTTTCAATATAAAACGTCTTATGGCGAAAGTTCCTGGCGGTCAATCTGTGGTTGCAAGATATGGTGCGGCTCTTGCACTAATCAAAGAACACGGTGAACTGTCAGATAAGAACCTAATGAAGATTCACGCCGAGACTGGTATCGATATCCTAGACTGTCTTGCAGAACAATCTCAGTGGTTCATGTTAGAAGGTAATCAATTGTCGCCAGGCGTGTACCGTATGCGCAATGAATCCATCACTACAGAGTGTGACGAGGTTATCTTTAAAGGTGACCAGATACGTATCACCGAAGAAAATTCTCTTCCCCGTGATGAAGTTTTAGGTCTAAGTGTGTACGAAGCAGTACATATTAAGACTCAAAAAAGACTATATATTACTACAGCTGAAATAACTAAATGAGTTTAGAACAGGAATATAAGACACTATTTCCAAATTTCAAACGAGGAATAGAAGGTCATTGTCTACTCACTGATGTTACCATTGAGTACGCAAAAGATATTCAAAGTATAGTCCAACCAAAGAACATGTTGGAAATTGGGTTTAATGCAGGTCACAGTGCATTTATGTGGTTGTCTCTATTTCCCGAGTTGAATTTCCATTCGGTCGATATATGTGAACACCCATATACCCTAGACCATATGAAAAAGTTAAAAGAAGTTTTTGGTGATAGATTTACGTATGGTAAAGGTGACTCCAAGAAACTAAACCGAGACTTTGTTAGTCAGTTTGACTTGGTGTTTATTGACGGAGACCATACTAGAGAGGGTGTCACCAGTGACTATGAGTTGTGTCGTAGTGCAGGAACACCTTGGATTCTCATAGATGATTATAATAATTTACGAGTACCAAGGAATTTATGTAACCACATAAGTTCTTCGGAAAACCATCCCTACACAGAAATAGGGAAATTCAAATACGATGACGCTACTCTAAAGACCGTAGCAGTACTGTTTAAAAGGAACGACAATGAAACCGTTTAAGAAGTTTGTTGATGAAATGACAGGAACCTCTGCGGTTGCAGGTGCAGGCGATGACTCTGAGACAGTCGTGATGCGCAAGAAATACGACAAGAAGAACAAACGTAAAGACCAAATTGATGTACTCAAAAGAATAATGGGTAATCCCTCCAAAAAGTCTTGACATTCGTCATGCACTTTGTTATACTTTCACTCTATTAAATAAGGACTCCATATGGACGTTTATCGCCATAGGGGATTACTTGTCTTTGTAATTCACGATGAAGAAGACATCCCCGAAGTTATTGAAACACAAGACTCAGTTGGACTGGCTGGTCTCGAAAAAAATAAAATTTTATATGTGTGTATGGAGGGGACGGATGATAAATACCTTCACCCCGAAAGGTTCTTGATTAAGAACCACGATGCGTCTCTGGTAAACCACTTCATGTGGGAAGGTCTGTTTACCCAAGACCAACAAGATGAACGCATGTGGGAGATGATTAACCAGTTTATAGATACGGGTAAACAGTTTGTTATTGAGAACTACAAGTTTACAAAAGATGAACCATTTTACGATTACAGCGGTGGACGAGAAGACCTATAATGAAGATTGATAAAAAACTAGATAAATTATTAGAAGATTATGCGGTAGGAATGTTGAAAGACTTCTACCTCACCAAAGAAGAAAAGTCACCCCAAGAAGGTTATGCACGTGCCGCAAAGGCATGGTCTGGCGGTGATGAAGAGTTAGCACAAAGACTGTATGATTATGTCTCGAAGAAGTGGTTTATGTTTGCATCTCCGGTTCTGTCAAACGCACCAGATGATAATGGAAAAGGAAAGGGGATGCCTATCTCTTGTTTCCTTACCTATGTACCTGATACCCTAGAAGGACTAATAGAACACTCGTCAGAGTTACGTTGGTTGTCTGTAATGGGTGGTGGTGTAGGTGGTCACTGGTCAGACGTTCGTACAGTATCGGACATTGCTCCTGGCCCGATGCCTTTCATCCATACTGTGGATGCGGATATGATTGCATACCGTCAGGGTAAGACTCGCAAGGGTTCTTATGCTGCATACCTCGATGTGTCTCATCCAGACATTATTGAGTTCTTGAATATGCGTATCCCTACAGGTGATGTACAACGCAAGGCATTGAACTTACACAATGCAATTAATATCAGTGATGAGTTTATGTTGGCAGTGACCAACAACACTGACTTTGACCTACGTGACCCCAAGGATAACGCAGTCAAGGAAACTATCAATGCACGTAAACTATGGGAACGTATCATCGAGACTCGTTTCCGTACAGGTGAACCATACCTGAACTTCATTGATACTGCGAACCGTGACCTACCAGAACCACTGAAGAACTTGGGTCTGAAGATTCACGGATCAAACCTTTGTAATGAAATACACTTACCTACTAGTGCAGACCGTACTGCGGTATGTTGTTTGTCTTCTTTGAACTTGGAGTATTATGATGAATGGAAAGAAACTAATATCGTGCGTGACATTGTTCGGATGCTTGACAATGTGTTGGATTATTTTATCGAACATGCCCCCGACTCTATCTCCCGTGCACGATATAGTGCTGAGCGAGAACGTTCGATTGGTCTAGGTGCGATGGGTTTCCACTCACTCCTACAGAAACATGGAGTCGCATGGGAATCGGATAAAGCACGTGAAATTAATGATGTTGTATTCAAACATATCAATGCAGAGGCAGTCGCAGAGACACAGTTCCTCGCACGGGTGCGCGGGTGTTACCCTGATGGTGAAGGGTATGGACGCAGGAATGCCCACCTGATTGCGATTGCACCTAATGCATCGTCTGGTGTTATTTTGAGTACAAGTCCTTCTATCGAACCATTGAAGGCAAATGCATATACACACCGTACACGTGCTGGTTCTTTCTTAGTGAAGAACAAATACCTCAACCAACTCCTTACCGAGAAGGGAGAGAACAACGAGTCCAACTGGACTTCTATTATCACCAACAAAGGTTCGGTTCAACATCTACCGTTCCTTAGTGAAGGTGAGAAGTCTGTATTTAAGACTGCACAAGAGTTAGACCAAACTTGGGTAGTCCAACACGCGGCCGACCGTCAGAAGTATATCTGTCAAGGTCAGTCGGTGAACGTATTCTTCCCTGCTGGTGCACCTAAATCCTACGTGAACAAGGTTCATGTTAAGGCATGGAAGGAAGGTTTGAAAGGTCTGTACTATCTACGTACAGAAGCAAAACAACGTGCAGAGAATGTCTCTGAGAAAGTGGAACGTGTTGCACTTCAAGAAGATAATCGCACGATTGTATATGGTATACCAAACTGTCCGTTCTGTCAGTTAGCAAAAGACGAATTGACACTACGTGGTGTACCGTTTGATTATATTGATTTGAAAGAGATTGGTAAGACTGCTGCAGAAGTGACTGGACGTAAGGTCAAGACTGTACCGCAGATTTATATGCAAGGAAATTATGTAGGTGGTTATGAGGAACTTATGGCGTTCCTAGATAAGACCATTATAGAAACCGAAGATAACGAATGTCGAGCTTGTGAGGGATAAATGTCAGGACTACTAGAATTTAGCAAAACGTATAAACCGTTCCTCTACCCATGGGCGGTAGAACTAACAAAGAAACACGAAGAGGTTCACTGGGTCGAAGATGAAGCGGAATTGTCCGAAGACATCCAAGACTGGAAGACCAAACTAAGTGGAGAAGAAAAAGAGTTCATCACTCAGGTACTTCGACTGTTCACTCAGTCGGACGTACAGGTGGGAGAGAACTATCACGAACTATTGATACCTAAGTTCAAGAACAACGAGATACGTAATATGTTATCTTCGTTCGCGAACCGTGAAGGTGTACACCAACGTGCTTATGCATTGTTGAATGATACTCTGGGTCTACCAGACGAAGAACACCATGCGTTCCTTGAGTACAAGGAGATGGCAGACAAGATTGACTTTATGAAAGAGGGTAACATCAACTCTCACACAGGTCTTGCACTTGTACTTGCACAGTCTGTATTTAACGAAGGTATGTCATTGTTTGCGTCATTCGTGATGTTGTTGAACTTCCAACGTTTCGGTAAGATGAAAGGTATGGGTACCATTGTTGAGTGGTCTATTCGTGACGAGACTATACACGTACAGGGTAATGCGAAACTATTTCGTGAGTTCTGTGAAGAACATCCCCGTATCATAAACGATGAGTTGAAGTCTAAGATATATGAGATGGCCAAGAATGCGGTCAAACTCGAAGACCGATTCATCAAACTTGCGTACAAGTCTGGTGAGATTGAAGGTCTATCCGAAGAGGACGTGAAACAATACATCCGTCATATCGCAGACCGTAGACTATTGCAGTTGGGTATGAAACCTAAGTTCGGTGTTAAGGATAATCCACTACCATGGTTGGACTGGGTATTGAATGGTGCATCACATGATAACTTCTTCGAGAAACGTGTTACCGAGTACTCTGTAAATGGTATGGAAGGTGACTGGGGTTGGGACGATGAAGAACCACAGGTCTGTGGACTAGACGGTGTGGGGTGTGCTGCTTAATGAATTCATACTATCACATTGAATGTCCTATCTGTGACATAATAACGACAGTACATGTACATTATGAAGAAGAAGAACCTCGTCATTGTCCTATGTGTGGTGAGGACATTGAGGCAGAGAGTCTTGAGGATGACGAAGAGGATTAGGTATTTGTATTATATATAAGTCATTAGACCCCTTAATGGCAGTTATATAATACAATGTGGCATTATCAAAACGAAGAATACAATCCTCCCGAAGACGAACTCAGCGAATATGTTGGGTTCGTCTATCTTATTACAGAACGTGATACCGGAAAGAAATATGTCGGTAAGAAGTTCTTCTGGTCTGTACGCAGACTACCCCCACTGAAAGGTCAGAAACGGAAACGCAAGGTTACCAAACAATCTGACTGGATGGACTACTATGGGTCATCCGAAGAACTCAAACTACTGGTAGAGAAGAAAGGTGGTGAAGCATACTACCGAGAGATACTACACCTCTGCAAAACCAAAGGTGAGTGTTCCTACCTTGAAGCCAAAGAACAATTCAACCGTGACGTTCTGTTACGGGACGACTACTACAATGCATTCATTGGATGTAAGATTCACGCAAAACACCTCCCCGAGACATTGAAACCAATCCGTGGGCCTGAACCATGGTACAATAGACCATAGTTATACCCACTATTCATGAAATAAATGTAAATAAGTGTTGACTTCTTGTTATGATTATGAGATAATACTTGTACAAATTGAGTTGAGAGAGAATATATTATGTGTGGTGGATATACTGGTGAGTTTGGCGAGTTAGATGAGATTAACATGATTGCGGAACAAGAAGAACGCGAGAACGAACTCGCCATCCTTTGGAATGACCTCGCTATGTTGATTGATGCTGAGGAGTGTTACAACGAGACGTACTACAATTCAGAGTACAAGAGAATGGTTAATCGTATAAATGAAATCAGAGGTGCAATATAATGTTGAAATTTGAGAATGTAGCAAATGTTGGTGACGTGATTAAAGCGTTTGATTTCCAACCAATGGAAGGTCGTGATGATATGTACATTATCGGTCGTGTCATCGAGAAAGGCCCAATGTATGCAGATATGGATGGTCGTCAGATATACGTCTGTGAGGGTTATAAGGTCTTCGTTAAAGACTCTCGTAGTGGTTCGGAGAGTTACGATATGGACAGAATTGGGACAGAGATGATGGTTCCATTCGAGATGAGTATAACCGAGTTTGATAATCGAGTTGAGGTGATTGTATAATGTTGACTACCCAAGAAGATATATTACGAGCGTTGGTGGTTGGATTGTTTGGAGCGATAGTTCTGGTTGTCGCGGTTAGTTGTGTAGATAGTGTTCTGGATCAACCAGACGTGCACTTCAGTAATTCTACTGGCGAGTGCGTTAAGGTTCTGAACTACGCAGAGGGTGACCTATACTCCTGTGACGATATGCCAAAACGTTATAACCACGTGTGGGTTCAATAACAAAATGTTCTAAAAAAAGTTAAAAAAAGTGTTGCATTATTGTTTTGGTTATGAGATAATACTTGTGTTGGTTGGGGAGAGTCCCCGTTGTTTTTACTTTGAAGAGACTATATTATGAAAAATGAAATGATTGAATTGTTTGCGAAACACGACCTTATTCTTACAATTGACGAAGAACGTTTGATTGCCAAGTGTGACCGTGTTGCTCCTCGTGCTCGTCTTGGTTTCAAGAATGAGTACCACGTTCGTTACCGTACTATTGAACGTATGTACGAAGCGCAACAAGAGTTCATTGATGACCGTCTTGCCACTATCGAATTTCGTGCCAAAGCGAAAGAAGGACGCAAAGTGAGAGCGGCAGAACTTGCCAACAACGTTAAGGTCGGTGACTTGTTCGTTGACTCTTGGGGTTGGGAACAGACTCAAGTTGATTGTTACCAAGTTGTTGCGAAACCTACAGCGAAAACTGTAATTGTCCGTGAGATTGCCACCGAAACTGTTGAAGGTAGTGAAGGAATGATGTGTCAAAATGTTCGTGCGGTTCCTAACGCTTTCATCGGTGAAGAGATGAAGAAACGAATCGACAACTACGGTGGGTTCAAGACTTCTTCTTTCTCTAGTGCTCGTCCTACTACTGCTGAGAAAGAACACTACAACAGCTGGTACTACTAAGGAGATATTATGAGCGACTATGTTTACTACTTGGAAGAAGACGGAGAGTTTCTTCCTGAAATGATCTTTGAGACTGAAGAAGAAGCCATAGAGTTTGCAGAAGCAACGGCGATGAAGAACTACAAAGTTATTGAGTGGGACGTTGATTGACGTAAATTGGTAATGATTCCTGTGGCAATACGTCCCACATTTGTCCCCCAAGAAATTGGGGGTTTTTTTACATATACATATTAGTAGAAATCCTAAAATCCCTATATACTAATAGAAAGGCGAAATGAATATGGCATACACTATTACTAAACAAATTCACGAAATTCTCAAAGAGTTTGAGAGTCAGACGACTAGGTCAACTAGAAAGGAAGTACTTCTGAAGTACAAAGACGTTCCTGCCCTTCTCGATGTACTACGTGGTACATTCGATGAATCTCTACGATTCACCCTCCCAGAGGGTACACCCCCTTATACTCCAAATAAAGAAGAATCCGTTCCGAGTTCTCTGTTGAAGAAGAACCGTGATTTTGGGTACTTTGTAAAAGGTGGGCCAGGCGATAGACTCCCTAATTATAAGGTCGAGTCGATGTTCATCAAACTTCTGGAATCTATTCATGCCGAAGATGCAAAAATAGTTTTATCCATGGTGGCTAAAAAGTCACCCGTCAAAAACCTAACCAAAAAACTAGTACAGGAGGCCTTCCCCAATCTAATTAAAACCTAACTTCCATTTTAAAGTAAAGGAGAGTTGATGTCAGAAAAACAAATACAACGATTGAAGAAAGACCGTAATGAACTTGGATATTATATCCAACGATTACAAAAGAAAGGGAGGAGTGAACTTGCTTATAAACTCGCGAAAAAGCAGGCATTCCTAAACCAAACAATCGAAGAACAAATGACTCAATAAGGAAGGTGATCTCTATCTCGTGCGGGGGGAGTTATCCCCCCGTATCGTTAGACCCTTGGGAATGAAAAACTTATGCCAATATATGAATTTAAAAATAATGAAACCGATGAAGTAGTAGATATCAAATTAAGCATATCCGAGTATGACCAATTCTTGGTCGACAATCCTCATCTCACACGGTACTATTCCTCTAGTCCTGGCCTTGTTTCCGGAACAAAATCTGCACTTACGACCGCAGGTTCTGGATGGCAAGAATTAATTGGTCGGGTTAAGAAAAGTTCCGGTAAGGACAACACGATAAAAACATGAAAAAACAAACTCCTACAAAACCATCTGTGTTAAAGATTGACCATCTCTGCACAATAGATCCTATGACTACAAGTCAGGAAACCGTCTTTCGTGCGTGGAAAGAAGGTAACCATATTGTAATGTCGGGTTCAGCAGGTTCAGGTAAGACCTTTGTCGGTATGTATCTTGCGTTACAAGATGTACTCGACAAGGGGAGTGAATACGAGAAACTGGTTGTCTGTAGGTCTATCGTACCCACAAGGGAAATTGGTTTCCTGCCGGGAACACTAGAAGAAAAGATGGATGCGTATACTGGCCCCTATCGTCAGATATGTACCGAACTATTCGAGGATAGAGAATCCTATGATAAACTGGTTAAGGCAGGTTCGTTGGAGTTTGTGTCTACCTCACATATACGAGGTACCACATACAACGATGCAATCATCGTAGTTGATGAAATGCAGAACTTGACATTCCACGAGTTAGATAGTATAATTACTCGAGTGGGTAAAAATTGTAAGGTAATCTTCTGTGGAGATTATTACCAGTCCGACTTTACTCGGGCAGGTGATAAGAAAGGAATCATCGATTTCTTGCATATTCTAGAACAGATGAATAGATTCACAATAACAGAATTTACATGGGCAGATATAGTACGTTCGGACTTCGTGCGTGACTATATAATGACTAAAGAACTTATTTTAAAGGAGAACCCCCAGTGAACAGAGAAGCAGTATTTGAACAACTAAAGATAGACGAAGGAGTTGTCTATGAGATCTATAATGACCATCTTGGATACGCTACATTTGGCGTTGGGCACTTGGTATTGGAATCTGACCCTGAGTTTGGTCAGGACATTGGTACCCCCGTCTCCGAGGAACGAGTCCGAGAGTGTTTCGAAAAAGACCTTGACACCTCAATATCAGAGTGTCACGCTCTATACGGAGAAGGGACATTTGGAGACTTCCCAGACGAAGTCCAGCAGATATTGGTCAACATGATGTTCAACATGGGTCGTACCCGTCTGAGCAAGTTTAAGAATTTTACAGCCGCTCTTGAAGAGGGTGACTGGAAAAGGGCGGCGGTAGAGGGACGAGATAGTCTCTGGTATCGTCAAGTAACTAACCGTGCAGAACGGTTGATGGAAAAAATGGAGAACGTAAGTTAATACGTAAGACTCATGGCAAAGTACACTCGTCACGATAGTAGAAACAAGAAACGCAATAAACATAAACAGATGGCCTTGAATGGAAAATCTGATACACGAAAAGTGAGAAGTAATGAGAAACGCGATTTTTCAATATATGATTGTCAACGACAAAGTTGATGAACGTGGTGAAATAGAAGGTAGAAAAAGAAGTCAGGTCTATCAAGAATGTGCAGATATATCTCGTAACTCTTTTGCACAGTATGCAGACCACGTAGATGCGGATTATCACTATTCTGATGAAGCGGTATACTGTAAGGATGACAACTCTACTGCAATACTATTTGAATGTTTGCGTGTAATCTACGATCCGATGTTCGACCAGTACGACAAGGTGCTCTTTGCCGATACCGACATAGTAGTAAACACCGATGAAAACATCTTCGACCTCTGTGAAGACGGAGATGTTTTCGGTGTACTTGAGAGTGATATTGTCACTGCCAGTGGTGGTGGATATAACTCTTGGGATTATAAAAAAAGTACCTACATGGAATTTGTGAAGAAGTTCCAGATGCACGATGTTCCTATCGTACCATCACTACCCCCTAGTAGACCATCCAAGTTGACTATACTAAACACTGGTGTGGTCGTATGGACACGCGAGGCACGTCTACGTGCGCGTGAGTTGTTCATGCCTTGGAAGGAATGGTTCTACGCGAAACCCGAATTCCACATGTCTATAATGAATGACCAACCTTTCATCTCTGGACAGTTGATGAAACACGACTTCGATTTGGTCACCATAGACCAGACATGGAATGATTCCCCCCACTACGCTACCGAAGAAGAGTTCTTTGAAAAGGCGAAGATGTGTCACTATACTGGTGGAGGATGGAAAATCCTCATGCTAGACCACTATCACTCAAATAAATTCCGACTATTACCGAAATAAATGTAGAAAACACTTGACTTCTTGTTATGATAATGAGATAATGGGTACCTAATTGAGAGAGAGGTGTTTATTATGACTTATTATGAAACTGTCGCAAAGATGATTGAACTGATTCGTAAGGATAACGATAATCCACATTATGCAATTGGTTACCTTGAAAGTATGATGGGAGCTCTATGTAGGAGATATCCCGAAGTTCTTGAAGAAGTTATTAGTACTATTGATTATTTTGAAAGTAAGGAAGTAGAGTGAATAAAGAAAATGTAATATTGACAGACATCGATGGTGTAGTTCTTAACTGGTTCTACGCATTCGATATCTGGATGAACGAACACGGTCACAAGTTAGCTGACCCAACAAACCTAGTCTATGATGTCAGTGAAGCCTATGGTATTGACAAGGCGACAGGTAAGATGTTAGTCCGTATGTTTAACGAGAGTGCCCATGTCGGGTTCCTTCCCCCACTACGTGATGCAATGCATTACATGAAGAAGTTGCACGAAGAACATGGTTATGTGTTCCATGCGATTACTAGTCTGAGTGATAACCCCAACGCACAGAAGTTGCGTATCCTAAACCTTCAGAAGTTGTTCGGTGAGACTTTGTTTGAGAAGTTCATTATCCTTGGTTGTGGTGATGACAAAGACGAAGCGTTAGAACCTTACCGTGACACCGAATGTCTATGGGTAGAAGATAAACCTGAGAATGCCGAACTAGGTGTTGAACTTGGTCTGGAGAGTGTGTTGATGGAACATGGTTTCAACATGAACCACCCAACTATCCCTTGCATGAAAAACTGGAAAGAGATCTACGAAAAACTGGTTGGTTAATCATATGATATATAACCTCGAGATTAAATTTAATTGAGAGGTTATAATGCGCTTTACTGGATTCAGTGAGTATTATCATGATGCAGCACTGACTGTAATTAACGAAGATGGTGTGGTGGAGTTTGCTTCCCATGCCGAACGTTATTCTAAAAAGAAAAACGACCCCATTATACCAGATTCTCTCTGGGAAGAAAATGTTCTTGATGACGACCACCTGTCATTCTACGAGAACATCGACAGTAAAAAAACCTACCGAAAAAACATGGCCGGAAAAGATGGTAAACATTTTCAAGGACGGTCGGTCACTACACAATCCGAAATACCTGTATATGAGTCCCTTGCATATGATGTTTGTTATGACCACCATGTATCACATTGTGCGACAGCATTCTACACTAGACCATGGGAGTCTACCGAAGATACCGTAATGGTCTCTATCGATGGTGTGGGTGAGTATCAGACCGCAGTCATCCTAGATAGTCAATTCAACTTAATCGAAGAGTGGCACTATCCCAAGTCTATTGGACTAGTCTACACAACTGCCACTAAAGTGTTGGGCTTGCGTCCACTTGAGGATGAGTATGTCGTTATGGGATTATCCTCATACGGTACCGCACCTAAAGAGATGGTTGACTGGTTGATTGACTGGTGGGAGAACACCCCTAATATCGCACCAGAAATCGCTCTAAAACAAGTCATTGATATAAAGGGTAGTGAGAGTTGGGGTCGTGGTGCAGACATGCGCAGTAAACTCAAAGATTGGGGTAACAAGTACGAAGACAAAGACTTTGCGGCTGGTATCCAGAAATTTGCAGAGTATGGAATTATGCAAATAATGCATATTGCACGACAACACGGTTCTAAGTTGGTCTATGGTGGAGGATGTGCACAGAATGTTGTTATCAATTCAATGATACATGAACTGTTTGATGACATGCATATATCGGTATCACCTACTGATGCAGGTTCTTCTCTGGGTGCAGCTGCACTGTCATGGTCAAAGGAAACGGGTAAGGATAGACTTGAGTGGACACCTTATCTTGGTTACAACATTGACAGAGAGATAGACCCCAAGGAAGTAGTCGATCACCTCTTAGAACACGGTGTGTGTGGTCTGGCGAACGGTAGGGCGGAGTTTGGCCCCCGTGCACTGGGTAACAGGTCTCTTATTGCAGACGTTAGATATGACGTTAAGGATACGGTCAACACAATCAAACGTAGACAGAAGTATCGTCCGTTCGCACCTGCAATCCTTGCTGAACATGCACATGACTATTTCGAAGGGCCTATGAACGAGTACATGCAGTACACGTCTATAGCAAAACATCCATACGAGTCAGTGACTCACGTTGATGGGACTGCACGAGTGCAATTAGTACAACCTGACTGTCCAAGTATCTTCCGTAAGATAATTGAAGAGTACTATGCGCGTACAGGTATCCCTATGTTACTCAACACTTCATTGAATATCAGGGGAAGACCTATGGTGAACGATGAACATGATGCTGAATTGTGGGAACAAAAGTACGGGGTAAAAGTGTTTTAATATAAATACCATTACTAATAACTACAATAATAAGGGTATAAGTAATGGTAGATAAAACGCAGATTACAGTAGACAGCGATGGTTCACTGGCTGGTGCAGATCTAGATGGAGATGGACACATCACCGAACAGGAACTCAAGATGCACCTTGAGTTTAAACGTAAAGAGTTAGAGGATGCGGACGCAATGCGTGATGCACAAAGGAACATGGCTTGGTTCGCATTGACTGGTATGTTACTATACCCGTTTGCAGTAGTCCTTGCATCCGTGATTGGATTGGACAGTGCAGCGAAAATCCTTGGTGATATGGCCGCGACCTACTTTGTTTCTGTTGCCGCAATCGTAATGGGGTTCTATGGTAAAGAGGCTCTCGCAAATAAAGGTAAATGATGGAATTAATAACTTGGCGTGGTACGCCAGGAGTAGGTGACTTTATGTGGGCGCTTAATTGCGCCCACAATTATTGTTATCATAATAACATAAAGGTCAACCTAGAATTTCATTGGGAACATGATGAGAAACACTTACATCATTTCGAAGACCCCGAGACAATAATCGAACGTCTCGAATATCTACACAACTTCTATCATCGCAAAGATGATGTCACAGTAACACACGTATTCAATTCTGACGGACGATACACGGACTGGAGTTACAACGATGACTTGGTTCCGGAAGATGATGGTAGTATCCGTATCGCAGCCATACGTAGACCTAATAAGTCACGGTTCTGGTTTCAGAGTGGCGCATACTCGGACAAAGAAGGTTCGGGTGCACCTGACCCCAACTGGATATTCCGAGAAGACGCATTCCGAGAGATAGACAAAAATAAGATTGTTATATGGAGACCTACGTTTAATGCAGAGGTTCCTAGGACTTGGAAAAGACAGTTGACAAATGATGATTGGGATGATATAATAAGCTTACTGCGTCAGGGAGGATTATATGTAGTAGAATTGACTTACAGAACACCAGTAAGTGAAGCATTACATCACATCTCTACGTGCAGAATGATACTGTCTTATGATGGTATGTGGCATTACATAGCACGTAATCTATGTAGACCTATGGTAGTGGTCAGTACTGAAGGAATCACTAAATACCATACTCCGAACTGTGTACGTGCGAGTCCGGATAAGAATCAAGACACCAATATATTCTGGTGGATGAATAATATTCGAGACATGTTAGGCCACAGTAAGAAGAAAGCAATAGAATTTGAACAAATAATGAGAGAATATCATGGGTGAAATAAATATAGACAGAGCGGTAATTGAAGTACAGGGCGGCTGTAATTTTGATTGTACAATGTGTCCTCAAGATAAACGTACCGGAGGTAGACACAAAGGTTTCCTAACCAAGATGTCACTGATAGAGTTTGAAGATAATGTGAGAGACTGTGCACAACATGGACTGAATGTTGTCAACCTAGATGGTTCGGGTGAAGCAACCATGAATCGCAACCTACCCGAATACATTAAGATAGTTAAGAGATACGGTGCGCAAGCAGTCATCTTCTCTAATGGTTTTCGTATGCACGGTCAATTCATGAAGGATTGTGTGGACGCAGGATTGGACTTCTTCCGATTCTCTTTCGTTGGGTCTACTCCTGAGAAGTATGATGAGTGGATGCATAACACACGTGGTAGTAACTATCATCTGATTAAAAAGAATATAACAGAAATGATTGATTACGTAAAAGCAACCGAATCTGATTGCGTGGTAGAGACGTACCATCTCATCACCGATAATAATAATATTGAAGAAGAACTAGAACAGTACAAAGAACTAGTAGAAGAACTTGGTTGCAAGACTGAGATATGGAAAATGCATAACTGGAGTGGCGCATATGATATTGGAGATAATGCAAGAACCGGAGACATCAAAACTTGTGGTCGCCCTTTTTCTCCTGACGTTGTTATCCGTGCTGGTGGGTTGGATGGCCATCGTGGTGCAGTTCATCCGTGCTGCCAAGTACTTGGTCGAGATGAAGAAGCAGTCCTTGGACACACCTCAGTCAATACCATCGAAGAAATAATCCGAGGAGAAGAGTACTCTGCGTTACGAGAGTCTCATAGAACCGGAGAGTATACCAACTACTGTAAAGGTTGTGATTTTTTACTTGACACTCCGGAGACATTGGTGTATACTAATAATTCTAGAGCTGAAATGAAGATGATTGGTACTAGTTTTGACCTTAATGATTATAGGAATGTTTAGTGAAAAGATTAATATATCAGGTTTGTCTGGGACGACAGACCGATTCTAAGTTGTACAAGACGTGTATCGATAGTGTTGCAGAGTACGCAGAACGTCATGGTATCGAACATCGTGTTCAACGTACACCTATTCTCAAGATAAAACCAGACCCTTTCACCAGTAATCGAAGTACTGATAGTTGGCAGAAACATGGTGGGTTCTTACCTATCTATGAGAAAGAGAATGCGTTTGACTTACTTGATGAGTATGACCAGATTGCAATCATCGATGCAGACATTTATATTCGTGAAGACGCACCAAACATCTTTGATGAAATGGAAGATGATAAAGCATGGGGTTCAGTTGTAGAACGTGAGATGCCTATCACTGAGAAGTACAAACAGAAGATTACTAATTACTCACATATGCAGTATCAAACACTTCATACTATAACAAGTTTTAAACCGAACAATCTTGGTTATGAATTCTTTAACATGGGTATGATTGTACTGAACTGTAAGAACTTTAAACCATATCTGAATGGCGATGATGCTAAGACGTTTATTAATCGTATGGAGTTTAAGTCATTTGTTGATGGTAGAGGTGCATGGAAGTGGTCGACAGACCAGACACTTCTAAACTACTTCTTGAAAAGGTATGAAGTACCTGTACAACACTTATCGCACGTATGGAATGGATTGTACGGTGCAAACACTAAGATTGAAGAATGTCACTTCGTACACTTCTTTCTAAAAGACTTACTACCCGACAAGGGCGAGAACGTAACACAATTAATGAAGGACATTAAAGCATAATGATTGACGCATATATTATTAGGATTGACAACAACGGCAAACAAACGGAAGGGGCCGCCAGTTGTCTTGCAAGTATTCGTAAGACAGATTCGCAAGTCAGTCCAATATTCTTTGGTGCGACAGTACCAGATACAATTGATAAACACTTAAAGAATGAATTTAATTATTATGATTCGACTAAGTGGAAGTGGTCATGGCCAACTGACCCAAGTCAGAATGGTCTTGATTTGAAAACAGGATTGTATAAGTTCTGCTACGAAGCGGCAGACCAACAAAAGAAACTTGCATGTACTTTATCTCATATGAGACTATGGGATAAGTGTGTTACTGATAACAAACCTATTCTTATTCTTGAAGCAGATGCACTATTCACACGTCAGTTCAATCTTGACGAGGTAAGGGGTACAGTCATTTGTGGATTGAATGACCCTCATAAAGCAACAAGACGTGCAAAGATATTTCATTCCAAAGCAAGAGAGAAACATGGCATTCAATCAGTACCGACAGTGAATGGTATCGGTGAACCTCCAGTACCTCAAGGTATCGCAGGGAACAGTGCATACTATATAACACCAGAGGGAGCGAAAGCATTACTTGACTTTGTTTCAATTCACGGTGCATGGCCAAATGATGCATTAATGTGTAAAGAGATGTTCCCACAATTACGAATAGTTTATCCTTACTTCACAAGAGTGCAGGGTACAGAATCAACAACAACGAGGTAGATAATGAAAGTATTGCATGATTATGTCCTAGTGACCGAAGACAGTAAAAAAGAAAAGACGACCGAGTTTGGATTAATCCTATCGTCTGATATTGAGACCGGAATGAAACCCGCAGTGGTAATTGCATTTGGTGACCAAGTAGAAGGTCTTTCTCCCGAGAACAAAGTATACTTGGATTGGAAAGAAGCAATGCCTGTCGAACTAGATGGATTGAAGTGCGGTGTCATTAAGTTCGAACATATTAAATTAATCGTGGACTAATATGAAATCTTTTGTTATTACGATTGAAGACAATCACCTATCCCAACAAGCTGCGGATAGGTGTATTGCAAGTGCCAAACGATACGGTATCAAGGTAGAGAAGTTTCCGGCAATCACTCCTAGACATCCAGACTTCGAGTCTATGGTCAAGGATGCGGGTCTTCAAGTTCATATGTTTCAGGGTGGTTATTCTAAGACCGAGAATGCACTTGCGTGTTTCCTTTCACATATGTCACTATGGAAGTATTCAGTCGAGACCAAACAAGATGTGATGATATTAGAACACGATGCAATATTCACTGGTCGTGTTCCGGTATTGTTTGGATTCCATAAGTGTGTTACAATTGGACAACCTAGTTACGGTAAGTTTAAGACACCGATGACACTAGGTACGTCTCCGTTAGTACAGGCAGATTACTTTAAGGGTGCACACTCTTATATCGTCAGACCTTCTGGTGCAGAAGAGTTTCTGGAAAAGGTCTCTGACTATTCCCGACCCACCGATATCTATCTTAATCTAATGAACTTCCCTTGGTTAGAAGAGTATTACCCATGGCCTGTAGTGGTAGATGATTCGTTCAGTACTATTCAGAATCAGCAAGGGTGTCTCGCAAAACACAACTATGGAAAAGGGATACACTTGGTAGAAGCATGATTAACTTAATTACTGTATGTACAGATCAATACCCCATGGAGTATGCCCGTAAGTTGATTACTCGATTCAAAGAGTTAACCAACTATGAAGTAACTTCGTGGTGTATTACCGACCGACCAGATGAGATTTCGGATATTGCGAATACCATCGAACCACCGTTTGGTTCAGGTAAAGGTTGGTGGAACAAGATGAAAGCATACGATTCATTCTACGAAGGGTATGCTGTCTACCTTGATATCGACACTGTTCTAATCAAGAACTTCGATGATGAGATACGAGAGGCAATCCTTGCACTAGAGAGTGAGGTTGTTAAGGTCGCATGTGTGTCTGATGCGATTGGATGGAAGAACAATAAATACAGTTCTTCTATGATGGTTCTGAAGAGTGGTAAGATGCAGGAAGTATTCGACCTATTCTCGTTAGAAAGTTGGAAACTGTTTAACTATGATGGTGGTGACCAAGTATGGACGGGTCGTCTACTTAACGAGTGGAAGGCAGGTGGTTACTCCGAGATTTATTACATGGACGAAGAGTTCAACCAAAACCTTAAGCTCAATCTTAAATTCCATCTGGGGAGTAAGGTATTGGGTAATTGGATATTCCCTAAGTATATCCCAAGTGGATGTAAAATTGTAGATTGTGGAGGTAGACCTAAACCACATGATTTGGAATACTTACCGTATATAAAAAAGGCGTGGCACGATGTTTAGTAAAATATTATTAGGAGTGGTACTTTGTATGGGTATCACTTTTGCAGGATTCTATCAGTTAATACACAAACCTTTGTTGGGTCAAGTTGCACAACAACAGGTACTTCTTGCGGCACAAGAGTTGCGTGAACAGGAACAAGTAAAGACGATAGAAGCGTTACAGAATAACCTACAGAAGACTTCCGAAGCATTGAATGCGATGTCCTCTCGTAATGCAGAGATTGAGGCAGAGTCTAAACGATACCTTGCAATCTTTGCACGACATAACCTATCACGACTTGCAGCTGCAAAACCGACTCTGATAGAAACAAGAATCAACCGAGGAACTAAAGATGTATTCGACAGTATCGAAAACGACACTGCTGTTATTGATAACACTGATAAGTAGTGGTTGTACAACACTAGGTAACTGGGGTAAAGTACCAGAACCTATACCAGTAGAGATTAAGACAGTAGAGATAAAGGTTCCTATTATCCATCCTGCAATGCCTAGACAGATTGACCTCAAAGACCCTCAGTGGTATGTGGTCAGTGACAAGAACATTGACACTTTTCTAGAGGATATTGCGAAACGACACGAAGGTCAGTTGGTCTTTATTGCAATGTCGGTAGGTGATTATGAGTTGATGTCATATAACATGCAGGAAATAAAACGATATATAAATCAACTAAAAGAAGTTGTGATATACTATCGCACTATGAATACAGATGAACCAGAGGTTGTAGAGAATGAGAAAACAGATAATTGAGTCGTTGACATCCCATGCGGTGGGTAAAATCAACAAACATAAAATGAACGTTGAAGTTTACTTGACCAATCCTGCGGGTATTGGTGAACATCCTGATGTGATGGAAGCTATAGAACACGAGTTGAAGATTATTGCAGACTACCATGAACAGTTAGAGATTTTGGAGAGGTATTTTTAATGTATGAATATTCTTGCAAAATCATTAGAGTTGTTGATGGTGATACTGTGGATGTCGATATTGATCTTGGTTTCGGTATCATTTATGCTAATCAGCGTATTCGCCTATACGGTATTGATACTCCCGAGTCTCGTACTCGCGACCTTACAGAGAAAAAGTTTGGTAAACTCGCCTCCAGATTCCTTGCGGACTCACTGGGAGAAACATGTGTCCTCCGTACAAGACTCGACAGTAAAGGAAAGTACGGACGCATCCTCGGAGAGTTCCTCGTCTATGACGCAGAAACCGACCGACAAATGACTGTCAATCAGATTATGATTCGTGAACATCTTGCGGTTGCATACCACGGTCAGTCCAAGGATGATGTTGAAGAAGAACATTTACGTAATCGCGAATTATTATTGAGTGAAGGTAAGTACGAAATATGAGATGGAATGTCTTAGGTAATGGTGACCACGCACATATGTTTAAACGTGGTACCGCAGGTAAGTTACTAATATGTAATATGCCTCCATTCGAGGTACCGAACAATGAAGTGTTTGCTACCTGTATGGTTGATTATAAAATGATGATGGCACTTGCCCAAGGTCAAATCAAACTAGACATGTATGATTGGATTCTTGGTACCCGCCCCCGTCACTGGATGGAGATGAATCCTACGTTCTATCTGAAGTACGCACCTAAGATAAAGGCGATGCATACCCACATACCCCAATACGCACAACTCCCTGGCCATAATGCAGCGCAAGCAGCAACCAACTACTCGTGTGGTCATATGGCAGTGGATTATGCGTGTCGTGTACAGAAGGCGACTGAAGTCCACATCTACGGATTCGACTCGATGTTTGATACCAGTCTCCGTAGTTATACCGACCTGTTATTAGAGTCTGACCGTAGTTCACAGAACACACATCGTCTCGCAAACAACTGGAGACCAATCTGGACTAAGATGTTCGAAGAGTTTGCCAACACCAAGTTTTTCCTGTATCATAGTCATGATAAAGTCAAGTTTCCTATTGGAGACAATGTTAATATAATTGTAACGGAGAAGAAATAATGCCTACTTTAGATGATGTAAAAGTTGTATTGGAAAAGTTTGGTGGATTTATAAGTGACACTGCATACGATTTTAAACAATGCTGGTCAGTATATCCTAATGTATTAATTTGGTGTGGTGTCGCAATCTTAATTGCTTATTTTGTATAAATAGACTTATACAACAATTATTCAGGAATTATCACATGCAGTCATTCAACTCATTCTTAAAAGAAGAGGCATTCCTCGCAGAAGAGTCGAGTATACTTTTAGAGAAACTCATTACATTTGGTGGTGAGGCATATCCAAAGTTCGGTAACATTGTTATCATGGCCGGTGGTGCGGGTTCTGGTAAAGGGTTCATTCTGAGTAATCTGGTTGGTATCGAAGGAAAGACTTTCGATGTGGATGTACTGAAGACTCTTGCATCTAAGACTCCTGCTATTCAGAAACGAGTCAAGGATGAACTCGGTGTAGATATTCTTAAATTGTCACAGAACCTAAAAGACCCCGAGAACGTTGGTAAACTTCATGACATCATTGGTAACTACCTAAAGACTGATAAGAACAAAGAGAAGTTATTCTATCGTTCTGTATTGACCGCACCTGCTGACCGCAAACCAAACATCATCTTCGACATGACCTTCAAGGAATTGTCTAAGTTGGAGAAGGTTGCGAATGATGCGTCTAAGTTGGGTTACGACAAGAAGAACATCCATATCGTATGGGTTGTGAATGATATCGAAGTTGCGAAGGCACAGAACTTAAAACGTGCACGTGTTGTACCTACCGAGATTCTTGTTAACACTCACCGTGGTGCGGCTAATACTATGGGTGACATCATCAACATGGGTAACAAACTCAAGAAGTATATGGATGGGGACATCGTGTTCGCATTCAACAAAGTTGGTGTAGATGCGAGTCTAGCTAAGTCTGGTAAGGGTGGTTCATACGTCAAAGACGCAAACTACTTCTATGTCAAGAGAGCAGGTAAGTCACCTACTCCCGTTGACAAACTAGATAAAGAGATTCGTTCTAAGATTGCAGGTTACGTACCTAAGAACGTAGACTGGAATTAAGTCTTATATGAACTTATCGTGCCATCCAATATTGCATATTCGGTGGCACGGTCTTCATCTCCACTCTCTCTGAACTTATCATCCCAAATACTTCTGGTAACAAACACTTCATTAAGATGTTCTTCGTTACTCTGTACGGCACCCTGAATATACTTGGATGCGTCTGGGTCTTGATAACATAAGTCGATAAACTCAAAGTCTTTCGTGCAGTACGGTGCAAACACCGACTTCACATGGTGTAAAGAAAAGGACGTGTCTTCGGTCTCTTTGGGTACACCCGCAAAGACAACTGCATCGTACTTGGTATCAGTCGGGATATCTATATCGATAGACCTACCATGTTTGTACTGTTGACTGCACGGAACCAAGTCTATCTCATATCTCTTATAGATTGCATTCATCAACTTACGGTGACGAGACTCTGGTGGTACTAGGGTGTGCATTTCAAAGTTTGTGTATCCGTATGCCATACGTACAATAGGAAGAAACTGCAACCATACATTGGGGTCTACCATGGTAGTCTTCAAAGAATGGTATGACGGGGTAGGATAGATGTTCCGGTCAGACTTTCTGTCCATGACCCAACTCTTCTGACCTGAGTTGTAGTGACCCACGAATAGGATTTTCTTGTATCCTTTCAAAGACAGATAATTAAGAACCATAGGACAATAGTTAAAGACATCATTAACGGTGTGACAATGTTGGTCTTTCCAACGTAAGTCAATCTCGTTCTTCTTTATCTCACCAGTCATTAGGTAGTTAAGTTTACCCCACTGGTTCTTCTTGTGTTCCTTATGGACATAGGTTCCGGTTGAACTGTTATTATCGTCCCTAGGAGTTTTTATTGTCAGTTCATTTACTGGTCTGTAGAACATGGGTTACCCTTTATAAATTTTTTGGATGTGACTCTCGAACTGTTCAATCTTCGCCAGTCGGTTAGGCCACAGAATGTATTCCTTCTCAGGATTCTGTTTCAGATTATTCAGTAGAGGTTGAATCGCATTATACAGAGAGTCCAATTGTTTCTGGACTTCGGTAGATGTAGTCGATACCTCGTTCGCAACCTGTTGCGCTTCCTGTACTGCTTCAAGTTCATTCTCGTCTACGAGGGTAAACCCGAAATCGAATAGTTCGTCACTCATATTTATACCTATCATTTGTATTTTTCTTTATTTATATGTTGCCAACTCCCTAGATATGAGGTACAATGTTTACATAACTGAGGAGAATATCATGTCTGCAATAGGTACTTTAATATTAGAAGTTCAAGAGTTCGTAGACCCGTTGGTCTACATGGGTGCAACAAACGAAACTATTATGCAACAGTTCGATGAATTGTATTCTGGTCATCCACACTACCAGTATATGCGAAACATCATCGAAACCCAAATAACAAGTCGACAATTTCTTAGGGAAGGTTAACATGACAATTAACTATGAGAGACGAAATGCGGTGAATCGTACTCGTGAATTTTTGGTAGATTTAATGAATCCTAAGAAGACCCCCCGAGTACCTAAAGAAATAAGACAAGAAGCATATCGATGCTTGAAACATTATCCACGCGAGTACGATATCGAACGAGCGGCAGAACAGGCACCTGAAATATTTGGTGATTTTGAGTGGTATAAAGATGAGTAAGTGGTGGAGGATATGGGCAAAGAGTTTAGGTGAAAAGGTCGGTGAGACTGATAAACAAGCCAATACTGTTGCCGGTATCAGGACTGTCTGGTGGATTACTCATATGGCGACTTGTATATTCATTATCCTTAATGCGATAGCGAATCACGGTTGGGGTCTCATTGGATTATAGTACCAAGGGTTGGGTTCACCTACCCAATATGGTACCCCAATCTCAGATAGACCGGATACGAGAAATAGGTATTGGTCTGAGATTGAACGCTCGCAAATACTCTGATTGGGATGGCATACCATGTGCGTCCAGATTCTCAAAAGAATTGTACGATTTTTACATCTCCGATACAATGTACACAGTATCCCAAAAGTATTTGGGTAACACCGTATATCTTTTCAACGACCAGATAGTTGTCAAGTTACCCCATGACACTATGGAGTTCGAACCTCATTATGACAACCAGTATGGCCCGGACAGTAACAGAGAAAAACACACAATTAATGTAAGTGTTATCCTAGACGATTTCACCGATGATAATGGCACCCTGTCACTGAAGAACCTAGATGATGGTCAATGGGTCACCATATACCCCAAGAAGGGTGATCTGGTGGTCATTGGAGGTAACACCTACCATAAGTCAGGCATGAACCTGACCGACTCCCCAAGGGGTTTGTATGCGTGTGTATACACCGACACCCCCATTATCATGGAAAATTATTATCGTTCCATATTCGAAAAAGTTATAAACATATAACAAATTGTTCTAAAAATAAGTGAAATAGTTGTTGACGAGAACTGAAAATGTGTTATAATAGTACCTCATTAGACAGAGAGACAATTATGAAATACGAAATCGGTCAAGAAGTTTGGGTCAAGTGTGTCGGTACTGATGATTGGGTTGCCGGTGTTGTCACTGGTTTGACTCCCAAACGTGTTCGAGTCTTCAACGAAGTTCGTGGTCTCGAAGGTCTTTACGCTCCCCAGAATGTCGAGGTGAAATAATGAAAGTTCAAGTAGGTGACAAAGTTTATTGTAATTGGGGTGCCATGCATCCTACCGAAGAACGCACTATCTTAAAGATTGAAGATGGTCGTATATGGTGTGACGGAGGTTTGACGATGCCAATCTCTCACTTGCGTGATATGAATGAGAAGTACCTAAGTCCTATCGGTGTTTATCTGTTATAAGGAGACATGTTCTTAGAACAAAATGTTCTAAAAATAAGTGAAATAAGTGTTGCATTCTTGTTCTAATAATGAGATAATAGTACCCTATTGAGATGAGAGAGAAGATGATTATGGAATTTGAAGTTGTAGATATTAACGAAGTGACTCATATGCGTCCAGGCTGGGATTTGGTCGAGTACGAAGACGGTACAGATCCTTTAGATGGGTTTGTCCTGTATGGATTTGATGAAGTTGGTCAGTTCTGTCGTGAACCCAAGTACGCCTTTATTAAATAAGAGAGGTTGATTATGGAATTGTTAACTAATATACTAACTTGGTTGTTGGTAGTTATTTTTGCGGTGTTTGTGGTCAGTGGTTCTCTGGCTGCGATGTATGAAAGAGACGAAATTCGAAAAGGTATGCGTGAAGGTAAAAACGACTACTACGGTAATAAAATTGAAGAGGAAAATGAATAATGTTTGGTAATCGCACTGTTAATGTTGTATATGGTTCTACTGGCGAACGTTCTATGTTCATGGGAATGGACTTGACCTGTGATATGAAAGTCTCTCACGCACTTGGTGAACGCCCTGTCATTGACAAAGAAATCGCCCATGAAAAAAAGGTATATCAAGTGTCGGAACTTCTTCGGGAGGTTTCAAAACCATCTAAACCAAAACTCAAGAAAGACCCAACGTGTTATGATATATCACGTTACGAAGAACAACTCGAAAAGTATACGGATAACATCAGGTTGTATTCTGACTCTGGTAAATATAACTTGATTCTTCGAATGATGATGAATGACAATATCATCAAACATACCACCAAAGTCAAGGTTGGTTCGAACGGTCGTCTTCGTGAAGTCTATCTTGTGAAAGAAAAACAAGCGTACCGCATCTGGGGTAAGACTTACTATGGGTTGTATACACAATGATGTTTGCTGATATAATTTCTCTTGCCATATTCGGTGCACTTATGGTAATATGGTGGGAGATAAAGGGGAAAGGAGATGACGAATAAAAAGAAACTTGGTTTAGGTAAGACTAATCCGGTCGCTAAGTTCCAACGGAAATACAATAAGGCCGTGGTTCATCAAGACCGCAAAAAAGAATTGAAAAAGACTGGAAATGATAAGGGTCGCCGTTATTGTGTTGATGAAGACTTCTATGATTCCGCAGGAGGAGATTATGAACATTTTTAAACTTGATGAGAGTCCGATACTCTCTGCTCAGTTTCAATGCGATAAACACGTGGTTAAGATGCCACTAGAGTCTGCACAGATGTTGTGTACTGTTCACCGTCTACTTGATGGTGACGAGGGTAACGAAGAACTGTACAAAGTTGCGCATCCCAAACATCCGTCTACTCTGTGGACGATGGAAACTATTGCAAACTATCATTGGCACTACACCCACTGGGTTGCGCTGTGTAAGGAGTACACCCATAGGTATGGTAAGGTGCACCTATCGTTTCAAAAGTTCGGAGAACGACTCAAGGAACATCCTAAGAACATTCCTATGGGTACCCTGACACCTTTCCGTCTTGCAATGGGTTCTAATCCTGAGTGTATGTTCCCTGAGAATCCGGTCAAGTCCTACCGTGCATACTACAAAACAAAACAAGAACGTTTTGATATGAAGTGGACTAAACGAAATATTCCAAATTGGTTCTTGACAAATGAGGCGGCATGATATATAATGAATAAACGATTGAGGTACCAGATGATTCGAAGTGCACAACAAAGAATTCAAAGTCAACGTAGAATGCACCGCATTAATACCTTGTTTGAAAAAGAAGTAGATAACATTAACGGAGGAGTAGACCCATTATGTACACAGAAAAAGAATTCAAAGAACACGTTGAAGTAGCCAAACGTGTATTGAAAGACACGTATGTGAGTAATATCATTTACGTACAGGAACGCATCAAAGATGGTGCGGATGAAGCGGAAATCAAAAACATCGAAGAGTTAATCATTGCAAATGAACGCATGATTGTTTATTTCGATGAGGGTGATGACTGGGTGAAAGAATTACATGAACAAGCAAAGGGGAATAGTGATGGAACAAGTGATGACGGAAGTAACGAATGGTCAGGAGATGACGAAGCAGCAGTTACTCGAATCGAAGAAGCAAGGAATAGTTGAGGCCTTAAAGGAAGGTAAGGTTCATCTTCAATTCAAAAAAGTGAATGGTGACTTGCGTAATATGGTCGCGACATTAAATGTTGACTATATACCAGAGAGTGACATTCCCGAGAAAGGTAAGGAACGAGTTTCCAACGAAGAGATTGTAGTACTCTACGACCTCGAAGTAAAAGGTTGGCGTTCATTCCGTACCGAAAACCTTATTGAATATCGGTGTGACAAATGGTAGCAAAACGTAAACGTAAACCAATGTCAGAGGAACAACGTGCTGCTGCGGTCGAAAGACTCGCAAAGGCACGTGAAGCCCGAGGACACGATGGTTCCGCTTCGGTTCATCCAGATCTATTAAACATGGATGAAGATCATCCTGTCCATTGGAAGAAAGTTCGACAGTGGGTAAAGGAAGTCGGAGAAGAACTCCGTGCGAAAAAGAATCAACGTCTGTCTAAGGACTCTAAGGAAAGACAAGAGTACCAGATATTGGAAGTTTACCTAGGCAACATGAAACGATATCTTGATAGTAGTATTTGGTTAGACCACCGATATGGTCGTCATCGTGAGGGTTTAACTAAAACCGTGGTCACTAGTATCGCATACTATCCAAATGGTCGTCCTAAGAGAGTTGTAGGAAATTACTATAAAGATATCGGTGAATATACAATGGAGATGAAAGAATATGACGACAGAGTTTACGGTACCGACACAAACGCCCGAAGAGTCGACAGAGACATTCATGAACAAGAAACGGTTCTCGAAGATGGTGGAGAGAACAGTGAGGAGTTCGGGTCTTAACTACATGGATTCAATTGTGCATCTATGTGAAAAGAATAATATGGAAGTTGAAGATGTCAAGAAGTATTTGACAAATTCGATTATAGATTGTTTAGAATCTGAAGCAATGAATCTGAACTTTCTAGTCAAGGGTAACACATTGGATGTGTAATTACCACTTGACAAATGTTATAAATAGTGTTACTATATAATGGTATTCTTGAAATACAATTGTTAATAAACTGCATACGCTGAACATACTGGAGAAAACATATGTCTTTTGCAAATCTAAAAAGTCGCTCTGCCGACATCTCAAAACTTGTATCTGCCGCTCAAGAAGCATCTGGTGCAACTACCAAAACCAACAAATACGATGACGAACGTAAATGGAAACCTACTGTTGATGATAACGGTAATGGTTATGCCATCATTCGTTTCCTTCCTGCGACCGAAGGTATGGACATGCCTTGGGCACGTTATTGGGATCACGGATTCAAAGGCCCTCAAGGTCAATGGTACATCGAGAAATCTTTGACTACCATCGGTCAGAAAGATCCTGTGTCCGAACTGAACTCACGTCTGTGGAACTCAGGTATCGAAGACGACAAAGAGACTGCACGTAAACAGAAACGCCGTTTACACTATGTGTCGAATATCTTGGTTGTTAACGACCCAGCTAACCCTTCGAATAATGGTAAAGTATTCTACTACGAATACGGTAAGAAAATCTTTGACAAAATCATGGATTTGATGCAACCACAATTCCCAGGCGAAGAACCTGTCAATCCATTTGATTTCTGGAAGGGTGCTGACTTTGAACTGAAGATTCGTAATGTTGCGGGTTATCGTAACTATGATAAGTCGGAGTTCAAGTCCGTTTCTGCATTATATGAAGCGGATGAGACTCGTCTCGAAGCAACATACAATCAGATGCACGACCTCAATGAGTTCGTTGACCCTGCTAACTTCAAGTCATACGAAGAGTTAGAAGGTCGTCTACAACTAGTATTGGGTACTGCGGTAGGTCATAACGTCACTCAACGTAATGAGGCACTCACACAGACTGCTGAATCAAACGTTGGACGTTCTGCTCCTGAACCTGAGATTGTCTCTGCACCTGCACCTAGTGTTGGTGCTGCGGATGAAGAGGATGACACCCTGTCCTACTTTGCCAAGATGGCTCAAGAAGACTAATCAAGAAGGGGACGCAAGTCCCCTTTTTTATGTTACATTGCGTAGTGATAAGTTCTATCGTTGTTATCAACAGTCGGTAGGTTACTGTCTATAATCGCAGCAGTCGACTGACTATTGTTAGTGACGTTTGATTGAGACGGTGCACTAATAACAACCGGAGAACCACCCTTCGCAAGGTTCTTAGACATTTCATCTAATTCAGCACCACGATTTGATTTATCAGTACCAATACCTTCTCTCTTACGGAAGTCTTCTAACATCCTTTCGTTGATTCCTAACAGAAATCTTGCACCGTCTTCTTCTAACGAGGAGTGACCTGATTCTTCTAGTGCTGAAAGTTCTGATTTTGAGTCAGCGACACGTTGAAGAAGTTCGGCCTCGGTATACTTTCTACCCAACAACTCTTCATCTGATTCAAGAGCGGACTGTTTTCCTTTTACCTGACCATTATCGGTTTCCTTCGTCTTGCTATCGATCGCACCATCAATCTCGTTGTCGATGTCACCGGCAGTCTCTTTCTTAACTTCTTTGGGAGGAGGAACAGGTGCATCCACAAACTCATACAGTGCATTTGGTACAACTTTTGCTAATATACTATCGGGGTCTGGTAGTAGAGACCGGACAAAATCTTTCATTTTCTGTGCAGCCATAGACGCAAAGTCACCGAGACCACTAAACATGTCACCAATGTCAAAACCTTCTAGTAAAGACATCAAACCATCCATCGCCTTTGCAGGTAGTGTCTTGACCCAATCGATAACCTTGTTCATCTCGTCCGAGAAACTAAAACTCTCGAGAGACTTCTGCATATCAGTGGCACCGAATAACCCCAGTAATCCACTGAGTCCAGTCTTCATTAAGTCAAGGAATCCTGCATATAGTTTTAATGGAATAGTGTAAACAAACTCTATCAATCCACCAAAACTAAATCCACCTTCGAAAGGTTTCATGATGTTAGCAAAGATGTTCTTGAGGTTGTAGACGATACCATCGGTAAACCCTACAAAGAAGTCTGATATACCATCACCAATCTTTTGGATGATTCCAGAAAAACTAAACGAGTCAAGAGCCTTAGAGAAGTTCTCGAATCCGAGTTTACCTGCAATCCACGAAATCAAATCTTTGATTAGGTCGAGTGGCATACCTATAAGTCCCTTCACAACACCTGTGAAGATACCTACGAAACCACCAACCAGTTTATTAAAGAAACCTTCCTGACGTTTCGCACCTGCAAACATACCCTTGATACCATCGATGAGACCCATGATGATAGTAAGAGGGAATGCAACAAAACGACCGATGAATTTAAACGCACCGAAGAACTTACCTAAAGCTTTACCTAACTTAGATGTAGATTCCCCAACACCACGGATACCCCTCATGAAGTTCTGGAATGGTTTAATTAACTTTTCACTGAATAAGTTTTTAAGTCCTTTGAATGCATCCATTTCTTTAAATGAAACGAAGTTTACCGCAATTGATTGGACAACCTTAAATGCCTTAACTATACTAGAGACACCTTGACCAACTGTTCGGAAAAGTTTTTCAAAACCATTCAGTGAACGAAATGTACCATTCACAGACCTAGACAATCCCTTAACACCGTTCATACCAGCCTTAAACGAATTTGTTAGGTTGGTGAATATACGGGTGACATTCTTATTGAATTTAGTAAAGGTATCTTTTATAAAGGTTGACACCTTTCCGGCAACTCCTTCTAGAGGAGAGAAGATATTCTTCAGTCCTTTGATTGCCTTAGAATTCATCAACTTTTTAACTTGACTATTAATCACAGAACGTAGACTAGCAGTGGCAAACTTAATCATGTTGCCGATACCCGCTGCGATACCAACCACAAAACCTGCAAGTGACGCACCTATACCAGCAACTATCTGAAGGATACCTTTTAGTTCAAAACCATCATCCTTCTCTGGACTTTCTGGTTTTGTTTTATCGGGGGCAGAAGCACCAGACTTACCGGATTCTCTACGTTGTTCTTCGGCATCTTTAACGCCGTCAGAACGCATACCTCGGAATTCTTCCAGAAGTTGACCCACAGTCTTTGTAAGTTCCTGTGAGTTCTTTGTCTGTGTCTTTTGCTCATCGAAATTCGCGCTATGATACTGTGAGTTTTCATACCGCAATCTTTCTATCGCATCGAATAGTTGTACTTCTGCCATTTTAGTTTATCCGTGATTCATTTGTTCTTGTTTTATACGGTCGTTTTCTTCCTTCACATAATCAATTAACATACTAACGTAAATCTCCCTTTCCCACGGCATCATCATGTCTAGTTCTGTCAGACTGTAATGATGATGTTGCATTAACGAAAAATTGGTCTTATAATGATTGACCAAATTATCGTGAGAAAGGTTTATGATAAAAAATCGCTAATCCCTTTCAAGGTTGTTGAGTTCGGGTGATTACACTTCTCGCAGTCAAACTCCACATCTTTATTCAGTGAAGGCATGTCCTGCAAGAACTCTGACACCTTTTTAAACTGGTCGGTCGTCATCTGTTCGATGAAGTCCATAAGTTCTTCTTTCTTAACATCCCGTGTGTCGATACGTTCATCTTCAGTAAGGATGGCTGCAATTGATTGACCTAACATTTCAAAACCAAGTTCGGTTTCATTACCTTCTAAGTCCATACCAATAACTGTTGCGTATGTCGGGTACTTCATCTCCACACTAATACTCGGAGTCAATTCAATGATGTTAGAGACCTCCGGAATATCAACGTGAATCTCTGATAGTACGATGTCATTCTCGTTCTTGTGTCCGCACCCACTGCATGGGATAAGAATAGTTGCGACTTCACCTACTGACTTCGAACGTACCTGAGTGAATAGGAACTCGATATCAAAGGTACTAAATTCTTTAATGTTGATATCTTCGGTGATACATGCCTGTAGGGTATCTACAATCGCACCCAGTGCTGCCTTTTGGTCACCTGTTTCAAACGCAATCATCAACACCTTTTCTTCTTTCACCAAGTACGGACGGTAGGTGACTGTTTCACCTGTCGAAGGTACTTTGGTACTATAACTCGGTGCTGAATTTAACTTAGGTAATGCCATGATATTCTCCAATAATTAACTTAATAAATTTCCAAGTAATCCTGCACCCGTTCCAAGAATAGAACGAGCGGTGGATTCATTTTGGTTTGTAAACTTCCCAACTTCACTTTCCCAATCGGTGAATGATAATTGTACTGTCAACTCCATCAAACCTTCTTGTGCATTACCCAACGCTTGGTCATTCAATGTGGTCGGATAACACTCTTGTAATCTACAAGTAAAGGTTTTCTGTTTGTCGATTTGTCCACCGAAGTCTATCTCACCTTGAGATAAATCCACCGGCCCCAAATCTGGGAGTCTGTTCTTAATAAAACTCGGAACTTTGTCCAAGAATTTTAGTTGTTTCTTATATACCCCAAATCTAATTCCACGTTCTACTGTGGAGATTGTTACAGGATATGTATACTCATCGAAATAACCGACTTCTTTGGTGACAGGGTTATGCGCCTCTGCTTGCCATGCTTCGAAGTACTGACGAACTATGTGGTTATTTGCGACTAAGAAAGTGAGAGATATGTCAGTAGTCGCAAAACCACTCGCAATCTTACGCATGGTCGTTCCTATCTGATAGTCCTGAGACATTATCTGTCGGCCAGGAAGTGCAGCAGTAGTACACATTAGGTTCAACTCATTTGCATCTACCTGATATGTTCTTAACTGGGGCAACTGAATCATAAACTGATTCGCCATTGCCATACCACCTGACTGCGATAACTGAGACTTTAAGTCTTCTATTCCGAACCCTGCACTCATCGTATCATGTTCCTACTGTCGTAATAAACTTTATAATTGTTTGCCTTGCGGAACTGTGCGGTTGGTAGGAATACTGCAATCTCCCACTCGGGTGCTGGCACTTCTGCAAAACTACTTTGTACCTGACTAGAGAGGTAGTGTTTGATACATGGTTTAAAGTATCGTAACTTTGAACTCTTCTGCAACATACGATACGTCAGAGCAAACTTCGCATCTTCGGTCATCTTACTACCCTGTATATCCATCAAGTTTGAGAAGAATTGTAATCTCAATCTAGGAGGTAGGTAGTGTAGATTCAATCCTAAGAATCCACCCTTCGCAGGGCCAATCACAATAACCAAAGGAAACGCATCGTAGTACGGTAGTTTGTCTTTATGTTTCGGGTCGTAAGAGAACATGTACATACCACCAATAACCTGTGTCTTCCGATTCTTGATGGGGTCTTCTTTCATTAGTTTATCGCGGTCAATCGAACGCATGTTCTTTGCTTTCGCTTGGAACCATTTACGTGACTCTTCGGTGCGTGGTGTAATACCCGCACGGAATGCCTGTCGTTCTAACCTGTTAAAGATGTCTGACATCTACCTTCCTCTAATTCTCTTCCTTTATTTATAATGTTTTTCCAACGTGTCCCCAATGTTTTTCGTTGAGGAAAAAGTCGGGTTTAAGGAAGTTGATGAAGGTTTCAATCGAATCCTTTTCAATATCATACTGTAGGAATTTATCGTTGTTTTTAAAATAACTTAATACATTACTATGGTGTTCGTCTCGGTCTTTCTCGAACCAATCTATCATTTCATCATCGTTCAGACCCCAGTATTGTTTGCACCGTTCAATATATGCGCCTTTCTTATGTCTTTTCTTACTCAATAACCAGTCATACATGTTTCTTGTTTGTAAAATAAAATATGCATCTGGATACTCTTGGTGAAGTTCACGGTAGAACTTGACACCATCAATCCACATATTCTCTCGGTGCCAGAACATATCACTGTATGCATGTGCATCGTCCATCTTGTGGAGTATGGGGTAGAAGTTATTGACATTCTCTAACATTTGGTCTGCAAGTATTACTGCCCGTCCATCCCATGCACAACTGTAGTGATGAGAGACATAACCAGACTTCTTGAACAACTGGTGAAATGATTTGGTGGCACACCTGTTCATACCGATAAAAAAGACTTTCTTCACTTCTTAGGTTTCCTGTAGGGTTTCATTTTCTTCAAGGGTTTAAATTGTTTTTTACCGAGTGGCTTCGGAAGTATTCCTAGACTTCTTAATTCTTTTTCTGTCCATATCTCGAAGTGCCATCCTCGGTCTGCAACATACTTCTCGGTTGCATTCCATTTACTCATGTTCTTTATATAGGTCATTGTTTCGGTAAGTACTTGTCGTCTCGGTCTACCAACACCGGACTTAGGTTTTACCGTTTCTTTGTGTGGTTTGACCTCAATCAATACAGTACGGCCGTCTTTGTACTTGACCATAAAATCCATAAAGTATCTGTGTGGTCTTTTGTCTGTCTCGCATATATAAGGTATAACAATCTCTTCACTAACCCAACCAACAACATTAGGGTTGTCGTCTAAGTATATACAGACCGACCTTTCCCACCCCGAACGATATACAACATTCTTGGGGTCACCAAGATACTTGGATTCATTCCTAACTTTGTATTTTCCTTTGTAAGTTTTCATATAAATAGTTCTAAAGAATTTACACCTATTTATGGACTTAGTTAAATGGCAGAACAAAAGAAAGAACCCGTACAGTTTCGATACCCTATAGACAACAGCGAATATAGAGCATGTGTCGTTTTCTCTCTGTTTACCCAAGAACCAACGGACGATGCTACCCAAGAAAATTATGGTGCACGTGTCGCAAGTGGTGAGAAGGATGTCGAAGCACTGAGGAAACAATACAATCAGTTGTTAGCTGACATTAGGGCATCGGGTAAGTCCGAGTCTGAATTCAAAGAAAAGAGAGATGCGCTTATTGCACAGATTCGGGAACTTGAGAACAGTATTACTGTATGGAAGGGTCTTGACGCATCTAGTGCAAAGGGTAAGTCCATTAACATCTCTGGAAATAGTGTAAGATTGTATATGCCTCTTGGTCTCGCATTCCGTGATAACGTAACCTACGAGAACTTTGACCTTGGTGCAACTGGTGCTGCGATGGAAGCAGGTTCCAGTTTTGCACAGTCCATGGTGAAAGGGGTAGGTTCTTTTGTTCAGGGTATTACTGGTTCGTCTGGTGCAGATGTTGCAAAACTTGCAGGTATTCAAGTTGCGTCTAAGTTTGGTAGTTTCGCAGATGAAGCAGTTGCTGCACAAAAGATTGTTGGGGGTGTGACACTTAATCCTAACTCACGTACTCTTTTCAAACAACCTAATATACGTGACTTCTCTTTCTCGTTCAAGATGATTGCAAAGTCCCCCGAAGAGGCCGCGATGATAAATGATATCGTTAAGTTTCTTCGTACCGAACTGTATCCAGATGAAATTAGTGTGGAAGTGGGTGGTACATCACTATCACTAGGTTACAGGTTCCCCAACAAATTTAATATCGAATTTGATTATAAGGGTGACCCAATTAAGGGGTTGGCAAAAATACAACCGTGTTATTTGCGTGAAGTATCCACCACCTATAATGCCACTAATATGGCAATGCACTCTGACGGTAACTTCATGGAGGTAGACATGAACCTGTCATTCCAAGAAACCAGAGCGCTTACCCGCAAGAAAATTGAGGAAGGTTTTTAATGTCGTACTTTAAGAATTTCAATCCTGCACTGTATAAGTTTGGTAACGAGACATCATACTCGTTAACTACCAACCTGACACAGTACGTAGACCTGATTGACGAAATCAAATCGCAGTCCTTGTTTCTGGATGACTACACGATACCTGTCAACGAACGACCAGACCAGACATCATTTCGTTTATACGGTACGACCGATTACTACTGGACATTCTTCTTAGTCAATGACCATATCCGAGAGAACGGATGGCCACTGACACTTAACGAAGTAGATACTGCGGCACGTAAAAGATATCCTCATCGTATGGTCACCGTCCAACTACAACAGGCAGATGTAATTGATTATTATGATGATGACAATCTTCCTATCTTTCGTACTAAGATTGTAGGTACTGCACCTGACCAGTTTGCTGTAGGTACTACCGTGACAGGTAACGTCTCTGGTACACGTGGTATCATAATCAAACGTGACCTATCACTAGGCACTTTTGTTATCGACACTGAAAATGTAGTAACTAGGTCTGAGGTCACCGACCAAGTTGTGGTACCTAACTCTAATGGCATACTTGAACTTACACGTACAGATATACTAGAGGCAGAGACATTTACCAGTCCTTTGTTGTGGACATTAATTAAAGATGGACAATCAATCAATGGGTACACTGTAGAGGTCGACTCATTCGGTAGAACCGCAACAATATCTAACATACCATTTGACCCCAATTCGACTTATGCATTGACATACTTTATTAACACTAAGAACTTGACTGACGGTACATTCACCGCAGGAGAAGAGTTATCATATACCAATCCTGCCGGTACATCTACCTCTATGGTTGTGTACGGAGAGATGCCTCAGTACTTGGGTACCCATCACTACGAGGATTCTGATGGTAACTGGATTGACATTAATCCTTTATCTCAGGTCAAACCTTCTGGTGCTGTTGAAGTTACCATGAAAGATTACCTCAATACGAAGAATGAGTTACTAAGACAAATCAAGTTAATTAAACCTAGTGCAATTAAAGGTATAGTCAACGATTTCGCTGAATTAATGAGAGAGTAATGCAAAGACAACAACAGTTTAAATACCAAGTTGCGAACATCACATCGGACAGGTCTGACCTTATTACAGACATCCGGTCGTTGATTATCGAACTTGTATTCTTTGAGTCACTGGACAAACCGTATGTGACGGGTCAGATTGCTATCTCTGATGACCAAGCCGTATTTGACTCTATGGGATTCTCGGGTACCGAACGACTCCATATCAAAATGTTAACTGAGTTGGGTTCTTCCGAAGCAGAGCAGGTCGTGATGGATAGGTCGTTTTTGTTAACAGGTATCGAGACAATTATTAAATCCTCTAACTCCGGTGGTTCGTCTATCTATGTATTCTCGTTCATGGATGAACATGCACTTGTTTCTAAAACGAAGTCTATCTCACGTGCGATACGTGACAATATTAGTACTGAGATTTTAAAACTATGTCAGAACGAAGTAGGTAAGTCAGTAGACCTATCCTATGCAAATGATTCTATCCAGAATAACTTCAAGGGTGTCATACCTTATATGCGTCCTCTCGAGGCTGCATCGTGGTTAACCCAAAAGGCAACTACCGAATTAGGTATGCCATTTTTCTTGTATGCATCTATCCATGACCAGAACCTAAGACTAGGTAGTTTAGATAAGATGTTACAACAACCTGCATGGAACAGAGAGATTCCTTTCTTATTCTCTCCTGCAAATACACAGAAACAAGAAGAAGACGGTGACCCGACTGCACAGTACTTCCAAGTACAGTCAATGAAGTCAACCAAACTACAGAACACTATGCAACAATTGATGTCGGGTGGTATTGGTTCTTTATATACGGTCACTGATATTGCAAGTGGTCGAACAACTGCACAACACTTCAGTCTTGATAACCTGTTAGAAAAGGCAGACGATAACGGTGCGATTAATAAGTCTAAACAAAACATATATGATGATGCATACCGAACACCTGATTACGAAGAAGTGAATATTAGTGGGAACCATCTTCATGATACAAATGCAGAGGTATTCCACACCATAGTATCGCGTGGGGTATATGGTGACCGTAAGAGTATTAGCGAAGAAACCACTCCATCGATGTATCTCAAGAAGATTGAGAATCTTGCACTTAGAAATGCGGTGTTCAAAAACATGATTGATGTGACAGTGCCTGGGCCAGGATTCATTAAGTCCGGTGGTACCGTAGGTGATAAGATTCGTATCAATGTTCTGTCTGACGACAATGACCCTGATACTGACAACAATCTTGACAAACTTAGAAGTGGTGACTTCCTTGTTTATAATACAAGACATACATTTAAAGACACTCGTCATGATGTTGCAATGACTGTATTCAAATTAGAGAGAGGGCCGAACGTTGATTAAGTATTACGGTGATAATGTTCGTTGGTTTGTCGCAGATGTTATTGATGCGTCCCCTCCGTTCGGACTAGAAGGTCGGGTACGTGTGCGCGTACACGGGGTACACAATCCCTCTACCAGACAGATAAGACAGAATGACCTACCATGGGCACAGGTAGTATTACCATCGACCGAAGGTGGTGTATCTGGTATAGGTTCTACACCAAATTTAGAAGCGGGTGCACTGGTATTTGGTTTCTTCATGGACGGAAAAGAATCTCAGGTTCCTTTGGTGTTGGGTTCATTACCTCGTACCGAGTATCCGACTCCGGTTCAACAGTCCCTTGCATACAACGACTTGATAGAACGAGTAAATCCTGACGTAGAGTTCTACAACCAGTCGATAGGTTCTATCGATGAAAAAGATATTGCACTACAAAACGAATTGCGTGATACCGTTCCGTCTGGTGCGACTACCTTATATCGAAAAGATATTGCAGTTAAGTTCTTTCTATCCAACGGATATACAATTAAACAGGCATGTGCGATTGTTGGGTGTATAACACGAACTAACCATACACTAGAGACTTCTCGTGAGAATAATGGTGGTACTGGTCTGGTTGGTTGGAGTGGTATTAGATTCACTCGACTTAAACAGTTCAATAGTAACTGGTGGCACTTCTCGGTACAACTTGCGTTTATTATGTTTGAACTAAATACTACTCATGTTGATGCGAACATACGTATCCTTAACTCTGATGTTGTCGACCCTGCAAAGGGTAAGGCACTAGGTGATATCCTCGGACGATATTATGCACCTGTCCAAGACGATTACAACGGTGAGGTAAAGAGAATTTACGAACTGTACGCAAATAAAAAGGTTTAGAGATGTCACAAGATATTAACACATTAAATTCTTACTTGAAAGCAAAGACATCTGATGGTGATGCAAAGTCTGTTGTATCGGTAACTGCGAAACAAGCAAATGACGGATTCATTGCTGACGTATCTACCCTTATGGGCGCGAATACCATTGGTGGTTACATAAACGGATATCAAAGTCTTGCAAACAATGACATAATGACTGCGAGTGGAGGAGTAAACGCTGCGGGTGTTCCGGTATTATTGTCTAATGCTGCATTCGATATGCCAAGTTCTAATCCAAATCTATTCTTTGTTGATGTGTCTGCGGGAACCTTTACGGTCATTGACTCTGCCGGTGCAATCCAAATACTAGTGAATGATAGTGCGGGAGCACCAATAGAAGACAGTGCGGGTAATCCTATCACTGTACCATCATTCGAAGTTCCTTCACTCAATGTTACTTCGATTGGTACTGATGCAGTTGCAACACTCAACGAAACAATTGGTTCACTTACAGGTATCACTCCTCCGACCGAAGCAATCACTATTGTGTCGTTGGGTGGTGGTGCAGTGAGTCAATTGACAGGTGCAATCAAAGAGGCAACCGAACGAAAGTCATCTCTCCTATCATCAATCAAAGAGACTGCGGCCGCCACTTCTGTTGAGGGTTTGGGTGAATCTGTTACGTCTGGAATAGATGACGTGAAAGGTCAGATGGACGAGGTTGTAAACTCATCAACACTTACCCAAGACGTGATGAATTCGGTATCTGCGGTAGAAGGTTTGGCAGGTGATGTTGCTGCCGAGATTGCAACTGCAACAGACTCTCTGGTCGGTGCATTAGAATCAACTATCGGTGAAGTAACTTCTGCGATTGAAGATGGATTCAATGATGTTATTGGGAATGTTACGGGTGCGGTAGGTGACCTTGTGGGTGGTATTATTCCTGACATCCAAACGGATTTCGGTTTCGCACAAAATCTATTCGAAGACTTGACAGGTGCGGTAGGTTCTACTCTACAGGGTATATTCGGTTCGACCACCACACTTGACAAAAGATTTCTTTCTGGTATACTGAATGATGTGTTGCAAGGAGGTGATATAAATCTCACCAAGGCAGCGAAGGCATTATCACTAAGAGACACTACTCTCAGTCCTGCGATGCGTGAAGTGATTCAAACCACTGACGCAGAATCTATTCAGGATTTTGATAAGACTGTTGCGTCTCGTGCGGCTGCGCGGGGAGTACCTCAGGCAGAGATTGATAAATTTAAGTCAAAGACCGCTGAGATTGAGACTGCGTTAAGTAAGGTAGATACAACTATCTCTGGTACCATCGTATCCGAGGTTGGTGAATTCTATGTGGAAGACAAAGACCTTGCTGAACTGGTTAAGAGATACCTTGGCGCAGAAACCGAAGACTTCGAGTTTGTTGATTCCAAGGAAGAACTTGGACTAGAGTTCCGTAAAATAACTCGTTCCGTCAGTGAAGTTATTGTACATGCGACCGAGACTTACACTAATGCAAACATTGGTTCCGAAGAGATTCACCTCAGACATAACGAGGCAGGTCATGACGGTATCCAATATCATTATGTCATTAGACGTGACGGTAGACTACAACGTGGTATGCCAATCGATAATATCAGTGATGCGTCTCAGATATTGGGTCACAATATAAATTGTATTGATGTTGCACTAGTGGGTGGGGTGAACGTACCGAGTGATGCAGATAACCCTCTGTTGAACCTCTCGTCAAGTTCATTCACTCAGACACAGATGAAGACTCTAGAAGCACTATTGGAAGTGTTCTATCGCAGCCAACCAGGCGGTCAAGTACTTGGACATAATGCAATTGACATTAACTCTCAAGACCCATACTTCGATGTTATCACTTTTGTTGAGAACAAGTTTGGTAAGAAGAGTGTGTACAAAGACCCATTGACCGAACAATCCATATCCGCGAAAGACTTGATTAGTAAGAGACCAGTATGACAACAACGACTAAAAAGACCGAATTAGGAAGTAATCCGGCAGTAGAGAATACCGAAGGTGTACCTATTGATGGATTCCAAGACCCGACTGGCGAGTATCCTAAACGGGAGTATCATTACGGTTCTTCTATAAACAAGTCTGCACGTGGATTGAAGGTAGAGAATCTTTATCTTGGGGGCGGTACACTCGATGTATCACTTGACCTCGAAGACCAAGAACCTTCTAGATTCCCGTTCAACCAAGTAAAAGAAACTGCATCTGGACATATCATCTCATACGATGACACGCCTGGTGGTGAACGTATTCTTATCAAACATCGAAAGGGTGCGGGCGTAGAAGTACGTGCGGACGGGTCAGTTATCATATCTGCATTGAATAATAAGGTAGAAGTAACTGGAGGTGACCAAACACTTATCGTTGAAGGTAACGGTAAAATGGTGTATAATGGTAATCTCAATCTACAAGTATCTGGTGACTTCAATGTTGATGTTGGAGGAGACTATAACGTCAATGTCAATGGTGACACCAACACCGAGATACGTAAAAACAATAACACTACTGTTGGTTTAAATACAAACTATACGACCAAGGGTACCGCTGCATACAAGACAGTCGAACACGAGGCACGAGTCATACTCGGTAACGAAGACCATATCGTCAAAGGTTACTGGAAGAATAATGTGGGTTCACAGATTGAGATGTTCACTGCAAACCGTTTCCAAGTATCTGCGGAAGAAGAGTTTGCACTATCTGCACTACAAGGTAACATCTCTGCGACCGAAATCTCTGTACTTGGTATGAAAGGTGTAATTGGTGGTGAACAAGTCGAGATGACTTCTCCGGTTTACATGGGGCCAAAAGGTGCAGTTCCGTTTACCTCTGGTGCTGCGTTCTATGGTTCATTCCACGGACAAGCACTTGAAGCAATCAAATCCAAGTATGCATATAAAGCAGAAAATGCGAAGACTTCCCAACTCGCATCTAAGGAGAAGGGAGGACAACCATCCGGAGGTGCACCTGATGTACCTAAGAACATGGAAAGTCCCACCCCCAAAAAACCTGTACCTAAGACTGATGCAGTTGCAGGTATTCTGTCTGACGGACACTTGTCAATTAAAGCAATTGTCATCGATGGTCAAGACGAACTGCGCAACTCAATACTATTGCGTGATGACTATGCAGGTCTATATGAGAAAGAACCTACTATCAACGAGATACGTTCTTCTCTAAGAGATCCCGCGAATCGTTCTATTGCTAATGATGAGGGGACTAAGTTTGTCGATATCCTTATTCAACGAGAGATGTTGAATCCCGAGTGGAATAATCCCGCACCTCCGAAGGTTGGACGTATTGCGAAGAAATCTGTATCACCTCGTTTTGGTTATACCGCACTTGGTAACTCAGTGAATAATAGAGGTAAGAGATTCAAATGATTATAATTCCAGACCAGAAATATAACCCTAACTTTGCAGACACTATCACGACTGCGACTAAACTGTCGCCTGGCGTATCACTTGCAAAGTTCTTTGGTACTAAGGGTAACCCATGTAGTATGACCACAGTCGAGAAGTATCGAACTGACCAAACTGCAAGGAAACAACTTGCACGTAATCTATATCTCCATGCAGAATTGTTTCGTAGTATCAACGGAAACATTGACTTCTTCAAGGATGTTAGATTGGTTGTGGTTGAAGGTATCTACCGTGGTGGCCCACTCGAGACTGTATCAGGTGATAACCAGAAGAAACAAGATGGTCAACTGGTGGTCTATAGAGTAGTAGACGAAGAAGGTAAGGTTGACTACGAAAGAACATTTGATCTCGCAGAGTACTGGAAAGACTATGCAAACTACAACAAATTGACTTTGGAGTATGATGTATGGAACCCTACCGGAGAACTCAATGCACAGATTGCGGTAGAGATGCCTGTTGTTCCCGAGAACTTTGATATCTCGTTTGATATGAACATCGAGACTTTGTATAATGGACAACTTTTCAGTAAGAATGAACTGATAGAAGTTCTCGTAGACGTATAAATAGAATTATAATAATTTTAGGAAACACTAATGTCACGCGCATTTTCCATAGAGGACGGTGGACTTGCCCAGACTTCTACAGTCAAGGCAACTCGAAACCGAGAATATATCGATATAGACCTTTCGTTTGCAGCGAAGGGTTCCGGTGACGTTTACAAGAAAAATGCAGTTGCATCTGTAAAACAAGCCCTCAAGAGTTTGTTGATGACTAACCGTACTGAGAAACCATTCGCACCTTACTTTGGTGCAAATCTGCAAGAAATACTTTTTGAACTTGCTGACCAAAACAGTTCGAGAGAAATACAGTTTGCAATCATAGAAAACATCAAGGCATTTGAACCAAGGATTAATCCTTCGAGTGTAAGAGTTTTCCCTGATGTCGACCCAGACAATAACACACTTAACATCACAATAATTTTTAACGTGGTGAACTCAAGCGAAACTATTGAATTCACAACAAGACTGAACAGGTTACGATAATGGCAACGACTATCAATTCTTCATCATTAGATTTTCAGGCGATTAAAAACAACCTGAAGACCTATCTAAAACAACAGTCAGAGTTTAAGGACTATGACTTCGAAGCGTCTGGTCTTTCTAACCTGTTAGACGTTCTTGCATATAACACGCACATGAATGGTCTAACCGCAAACTTTGCACTGAACGAGAGTTTCCTTAATACCGCACAATTGCGTTCATCGGTAGTTTCTCATGCAGAGACTTTAGGTTATATTCCATCTTCCAAGACTGCCGCACAAGCAACAATCAATATGTCATTTAATATTGGTATTGGCCAAGCAGACGTACCCGAGAAACTACAGATTGCATCTGGATATAAATTCACGGGTGATGTTGATGATGCAGCATACACATTCCAAACTCAGGAGTTGGTTGAAGCGGTCAATGATGGTAACAACTTCTTCCAGTTCCAGACACTAGAGGGAAGTACCAACATCCCTATTTACGAAGGTATTGCAAAGACCAAGACCTTCTATGCAGGTGAGGACGGTGAGTCGGTATTGTACATCATACCTGACCCTAACCTTGACCGTGCAACTGCGGTAGTTCGTATCTATGAAAGTGCGACCTCTTCGGATTTCACGACTTATGTGAATCTAGAGACCGCGACCAACATTACAACTACCACCCCCGCATATGTCCTGAAGGAAGCTCCGAACGGATTCTACGAACTGACCTTTGGTAATGGTTCAACACTCGGTGCAGTTCCTCAAGCAGGTTCTAAGATTACTGTCGAGTATCTTGCGGTAGATGGTGCGAATGCAAACGGTGCACGTACTTTCGAACCACTGAATACTGTGGAGATTACTGAACCTACAAGTGGTATCGGTCTACAGAGACTTCCTGTTGTTTCTACAACAAGTAGGTCTGCCGGTGGTGCTGACAAAGAAACACTAGATTCAATCCGAAGAAATGCACCGTTCCGATATGCATCTCAGAATCGAATGGTTACCCACGTAGATTACTCTAACCTAATCTTACGTAACTATGGTACCCTGATTCGTGATATCATTGCATGGGGTGGAGAGGACAATATCTCACCTGAGTTCGGTGTAACGTTCCTTTCGATTGAATTTAATGGAGATGTGACTGCTGCACTTCAGAGTCAGACCAAAGACAATATCCGACTTCTGGTCGACCAGTTATCAATCGCATCGTTTGATTTGAAGTTTACTGACCCAGTCAAAACGTTTGTTGAGACTAATGTATTCTTCCAGTATAACCCAGATTACACCAACTTGTCAATCAATGCATTGCAAGAACAAGTACGTAATGTGATGACCAACTACTTCTCCTCTAATACAGGTAAGTTCGGTCAGGCATTCCGTAGGTCTAACCTGTTGGCACTGGTGGATGACGTGAGTCCTGCAATCCTTTCGTCAAGAATGGATAATAAGATGCAACAAAGATTCACTCCTTCGGCTGGTGTTGAACAAAACTTCACGTTTAGTTATCCTGTTCCAATCTCTGTTCCGGATGATGTTGAAACTATCGTAGAATCATCTACATTTAAACTGACCGTGTCCGGTGTTCAATATCTGTCATGTAAAGTAATAAACTTACTCACTAGTACCAAACTTCAAATCATTGATGTGGGTAGTGGTGATGTTGTAGTTGACAATGTTGGTTCTTATGACCCGTCTGCGGGTACGATAAGTCTGGTTGGATTTAAGACTGACGAAGCAAAACTACTTAAATTAAGTTGTACACCCGCAAATGCAAGTGCAATCGTACCAGAGAGAGAATACATCCTTGACTACGATAACACTAGATTAAGTGCGAAAGGTATCCGTACTACGGCGAGTAACTAATGTCAATATTCGATAAAACATTAAAAGATACAAATAGACGGGATATTAACCTGAGAGAGCCTCAGGTTGATTCTCTGTTACCTTCGTATATTCAAACTGAATATCCTAAGTTTGTATCGTTCCTCAAGGACTACTTTGACTTTGAAGAACAAAATACTTCGACTACCAGATTCCTAAATAACATTTTCGAAACAAGAGATGTCACCCAAACAGATATTGATTTGTTGACATTCTTCGAAGATGAGTATCTGTTGGGTCAAAACTATTTCCAAGGGTTCACAGATAAAAGAACCGCAGTAAAATACTCAAGTTATCTGTATCGTGCAAAAGGTACTCGTTATAGTATACAACAGTTCTTCAAGACATTCTTTGATATTGAACCAGATGTTGTTTACACGAAACAATACATATTCACACTAAATGATTCAAAGATTGGTGCGGAATCTGCGCGATATCTAACAGATAACAAATTATATCAGACCTATGCACTACAGATTAGGTCAGAACTTTCGGTTGCACAGTGGCGTGATGCATACAAACTATTGGTACATCCTGCGGGAATGTATCTTGGTGGTCTTACTCAGATTGTTGGTACTGCGTCATTAGACCAACTACAGTATGACCCAGGCGAAGCCATCAAACCACCAATTGTATTGGAAGGTATTGGAGGACTTACTCCACTTGGTTTCGCACAAAATACTGCACTGTTCGACTTTGGTATCAGAGATGCGGATGATGATATAGTGAAATACAGAACAAACATGGGTAGTTCAGGTGACTACCCAAGTCCAGGCGGTAACGATATCAATGACGTAGGTGACTTGACAATCGATAACCTCGATAGACTATACTCAAGTATGGCAGAGTATCTAACTCCAGACTCACCGACACTTGATGAAGACAGTGATGGAACAACTCAGTATGCAGGTTTCGATATCTCAAGTACAGAGACAATCGACCAAGAGATATTCACGTGGAACCCAACGGTTTCTCGTGTAGACTCTGATAACCTTGCGTTCCAGACTCCGGTTGGTGATTCAGATGGAGAAATTTCTCTCCGTGAAGTAATAGATGGTAATTATTAGTATAAATAGATGTAATAATCTTTAGGTAAAAAGAGAATGACTAGACAAGTATTAAACAGAGGCACAATCGCGAACGATGGTACGGGTGATACACTTCGTACTGCATCGTTGAAGATTGAACAGAACTTCCAAGAGTTGTATGATAAACTTGGGGATGGTTCTGCACTAATGCCATTAATCGATTTCGATTCCGCTGCTGTTGTATTCGGTACTACCGCAAACAACTTCAAGAGTCGAGTTCGAGTAGACACATTGTCTGCTAATCGTAGTGTGCGTATTCCTAACTATGGCGGAAGTCTGGTTATGGATTCTGCAACTCAGACCTTGTCTAATAAGACTTTGTTGAGTCCAGTCATTACTACACCTCAGATTAATGACACAAGTTCTGACCACCAATATATTGTTGCGGTTAATGAACTGAGTGCAGATAGAACAATCACCCTTCCGTTATTGGGTGCGTCTGATACATTCGTATTCAATAGTCACACTGCAACATTATCTAATAAGACTCTTCTGAGTCCTACTATCAACAATCCGATTATTGGTTCTCAGATTTTGGATAGTGCGGGTAACGAATTAATTCAGTTCCAAGATTCTGGTTCTGCGGTTAACTTCATTCGAGTTGCGAATGCGACTACCGGACTACCTGCCGTGGTTCAGGCTGCGGGTGAAGCAAACTCTTCCTTATCTTTGAAAGGTACAGGAAATGGTGGTATTAAATTAGACTCTAAAATGATTCTGAAAACTCAGGGTCTTAATAGTGCAGGAACAATAAACTCAAACAATCCGATAACATTATTTAATAATGCATCTACTGCAAGTCATACATTGGCTAGTGGTACCACAGGTCAGAATGGTGAGATAAAACATCTCGTCAATAAAGGTGCGGGAACACAGACAGTAAATGAAACGTCAAACAACGTTGCGGCATATGCAAGTTTCACTATGCCTCAAAACTCTGCAATTACGTTGGCGTGGTTTTCCTCTCAGTGGTTCGTTATAAATAATCTCGGTGCAACATTAAACGCGTAGGACATATAAATGCCAGTAATTACCGATCAATTTAAAAAGCAGGTTCTAGACGACCTACTCACTGACTTCAGAGATTCTGATAACAGTGTACGATATTATGCAGCAATTGGTAGATCCGAAGATTGGAATGATTCTGATGTTCCTACTGTTCCTACCAATGACCTTGCGTCAGCCAGAGAATCTCGAGGTTCGTTACAGTCAATTAAATTGATTGAAGACGCATCTTATGTTATTCCTCGTAGGGTTTGGGTTGCAAACTTAATCTACTCTCCGTATGACGACAATGATGTTGGGTTTCCCGAGAATCCTTTCTATGTTATCAACTCGAATAACGAAGTCTACATCTGCCTAGAACAAGGTAAGAGACAGGACGGTACTTCTCAGTTGTCGACTGTGCAACCTACTGGTAACACCACCGGCACGGCATTCCGTACTTCGGATGGTTACACTTGGAAGTTCTTGTATACTATCGGTGCACTTCGTGCAGATAAGTTCTTGTCTTCTGGTTATATGCCAGTTCAATTCGTTGCAACGACTGACTCGGATAGTCCGGCAGAAGATTTGCAACAAGAGATGGTACAGAACAATGCAGTCAAGGGACAGATTTTAGGTTATCGTATTATCAACGGTGGTTCTGGTTATACATCTAACCCAACTGTTAGTGTTATTGGTAATGGTACTGGCGCAAGTGCGTATGCAGTACGTGCTGGCGAGACTATCGTTGACATCAAAGTTAAAGAAGATTCCTCGGGTAATGCCGGTTCATCTTACTTTGGTACCGGATACAACTATGCGAATATAGTTGTGACTGGAGGTGGTGGTGACTCTTGTACTGTTCGTCCTATTATAGGTCAACCTAATGGCATGGGTTCTAATCCTGTCATCGACCTTAAAGCGAACGGTATGATGTTCAACTCTAAACCTGATGGTGTAGAGAATGATGACTTCATTACTGGTGATGAGATTTTCCGTCAAGTAATGTTGTTGCGTAACCCTAGAGTAGATAGTTCAGAAGGTACTTTACTTACATCTACTTCCGCCCTTGCACTAGATAAGATTATACACGATGGAAGTGGATTTGTCAAGTCTACTGTGCAAAAATCTCAAATACAAGGTGTGACCTCTGGTGCAGTAGCCATCATTGATGACACCAACGATTCAGATACAATTTGGTATCACCAAAATGCAGAGACCGGATTTATTCCGTTCCAAAGTTCACCACCAGAAGAAATACAAGTGGTTGGTAATACTGGTATCAACGGAACTATTACAAGTTTGGTAGAAGGTGAGTTTAATCCATACACTGGAGACTTACTATATATTGATAACCGTTCTGCTGTTACTCGTTCAAACGACCAAACCGAAGACTTGAAAATCGTAATTACTCTCTAGGATTAAGAAATGCCAAACACGTTTACAGAACAAACATTCAGATCAACCTATAAGGATGATTATAAGGATAGTGACAACTATTCTCGTATTCTGTTCAATGCAGGTCGAGCACTACAGGCGCGTGAACTTACGCAACTACAGACTATCATTCAATCAGAGATTAAACGGTTTGCAGATAACATCTTCCAGAAAGACGGTGTTCCTGTTTCTGCCGGTGGTGTTTCAATCAACAATTCATATGCTTTCATCAAGATTTCAAACGACCAGAATAACTCGTTTGATGATGTATCTGCACTGAAAGGTGTTGTACTTACGGGTGCAGACTCTTCAATTAAAGTAAAAGTTTATGAAGCAGTTGCTTCAGAAAACGGTGACCCTGATACCCTGTATGTACAATACACCGAGAACCCTAATACAATTAGTCCTAGTACGACATATAACTCAGCCACACGTGTAACTCCAGGCGAGATTCTGTCGAACGGTTCTAACATCAATCTTACTGTACAGACCACTAACACTGCTGCAAACCCTGCAATTGGTTTCGGTAGTAATCTGTCTATTGGTGAATCACAATTTTATGTTAAGGGTCATTTCGTATTCGTTCCTAAACAAAGTATTTTCCTTGCGAAGTACGAGAGATCTAAGACCGCTGACCTCGGATTTAAACTTGTTCAAGATATTGTAACTGTATCTGATACTGATACTTTATATGACAACCAGAATGCGACACCTAACCGTTCTTCGCCTGGCGCAGACCGTTATCGCATTAGACTTGTTCTTGCAAGACGAGACGAGGTTACATCGGGTGATACCTTTGTATACTTCTGTCGTGTAGAAGGCGGTGTAATTACTCATCAATTAACTTCTTCTGAAAACTACAATCAAATAAAAGAATTTGTTGCAACTCGCATCAAAGAGATTAACGGTGACTTCATTAAGAAGTACTGGAAACTTCGTGTAGAGCCCAATGGTTCAAATGCGAACTCCACTCTTATGTTGCGTATCGACCCAGGCACTGCATACATCGAAGGTAAACGTGTTGCGACTACTGTAACTCGAAGTCTTCCTATTCCAAAGGCAACAGACACTATTACTCGTGACGAAGAACAGATTGGTCTGGACTACGGTAATTACTACTATTGGGATAGTGGTGTTGGTATGTTAGATATTGATACTGCCGAACAGGTAGTATTGTATGCAGGATTTGATGGCGCAGACTCTGCGATTGGTACTGCAAACATTCGTGCAATTACCGAAGGGACTAATGCACTTCGTACTGGTGGATATACGTATACTCGTTCTCCATTATATAAAGCACACCTATTCAACATACATAGAACCAACTTTAACCACACTTTACGTGACGTTAAGTCGGTCAAATCGAACACCAATACCCACTTAATTAACCTTGTTCAGGTTGCGGATAGTAGTGCCTATATAGGTTCTGTTCTTCACGAACCAAAACAGAATGCACTTATCTTTGATACTCCGTTAAGTAGACCAAAAGGTTTCACTGACGTATCAATGACGTTTATGAAGAAGTATAACTTCACTGCTGATGGGGAAAACCATACTATTACCCTGACAGACTCAGGTGAAAGTTTCAACCGTGAAGCGGACATCTTAGTTGCATCTGCTACCGAGTTTGCACCTGCGGGTGTATCTGGTTCAATCCAGTCCGGTAATAAAGACATCGTATTCTCTGGTCTGACCAATGGTGTCGCATACGAAGCAATCGTCTTTGTACGCAAGACTAATGCATCGGTCAAAACTAAGACTCTGACCGAAACTACTATCACTACGTCTCTAGATTCTAATGGTGCTGGTATTAAAGGTATCAACCTAAGTCAGTCTGACATTTACTCTATCGAACGTGTAAGAAAGAATGACTCTGACGGTGAAGATATCTTCCCACACTTCATGTTCGATGCAGGACACCATGTAACTCACTATGACGATGGTCGTCTGGTTTGGTCTGGTGGTGGTATCGATAGTGCTAACCAACCTATATTCGTTCGGTTTAAATACTTCGAACACTCGGTAAGTGGTCAGTTCTTTGCGGTTAACTCTTATGATGGTCAATTAGACTATCTTGATATCCCCGCACAGAAACTAGACAATGGTAACAAGGTTTCATTGCGTGACGTAATCGATTTCCGTCCTGCAACCGATGGTAGTGGTTCATACTCAGGTGGAACAGTTTGTCCTCTACCTGTCCCAGCTGACACTATCGAAGTGGATGCGGAATACTACTTGCCTCGTGCAGACAGATTGGTTATTTCTAAAGATGGTGAAATCCGTTATATTACTGGTTCATCTTCACTGAATCCAAAATATCCTGATGTACCTGTTGATTGTATCGACCTTTATAAAGTAAGGTTGAACCCTAACACGTTACATTCCCAAGATTTAAAAACTACCCTTATTCCACGTAAGGGTTATACCATGGCAGACATTAATAAGTTGGAAGAGAAGGTCGACCGTCTCGAAGAGATGACCACACTTTCACTTCTTGAACTTAATACCAAGTTCCTTTCGGTACTTGACTCTGCGGGTAATGACAGAACTAAGGCTGGTTTCTTTGTAGACAACTTCAAGAACCACCAACATTCACAAACTACTTCTCCGGAATATCGTGCTGCAATTGACAAACGTTCATTGTTGTTACGTCCTACTTTCGTAGAAGACTGTGCTGACTTGTTCTATGACAGTGGAAATGCAGGTCAACTTAGAACTATTAAGAAAGATGATTTCTTGATGTTGGACTATAGTAATGTTGCATATGAGTCACAAGAACTTGCATCTAGTACTGAAAACCTTGCACCATTCTTCGTACCGCAAACAGTTGGTAACTTACTTCTTTCTCCTGAGACTGACTCTTGGAAAGAAACCGATAAGATTGGTGAGACTGTTGTTGGTCGTTCTACTGAATTTGACCTTAAACACGCACTCAACTGGAACAACTCGGAAAACGAGTGGTTCGGTGTCGACCCATCTGACCTCGAGGCCGGTGATGCTGCTACGTCATTCGTAAGTGGTACATCTACTGTTGTCACTCACAACTCTCTTGACACTGTCCTAATTGGTACAGAAACTACCGAGAAACTTGGTGAGTGGGTTAAGGTTGGTAACGTCACTGATGTTGAAACTCTGTATACCGAGACTGTAGAAATTTCACGTGAACGCGAAGAAGAGATTTCTCGTACTGCGATAGATTCATGGTGGGACGAGTATGGTTACTATAGTAACAATTGGAATTTTTATGGTGATAATCAATATTATAATAGCAGTTACTTCTCCGGTCTAAATTGGAGTTGGTGGTGGTGGGCTGGTGAAGAAGTCACAACTGACATGTGGGATGTTGTTACGTCCGAGACACGTGACCGTGTAAAAACCACCAACACTTCTACATATGAAACTACTAAGACTATTCAGACTGAAAATACGTATGAAGGTACTGCTGAGGTTGTTACTTCAACTTCAACATCAAATACCGTCAACCGTATTGCGAGCGAATCAACTATACGTGACGTAGTCGGTAAGAAAGTTATTGATGTATCGGTCATTCCTTTCATGCGTTCAATCGAAATTCGATTCAAGGCTGAAGGTCTTCGTCCTAATACACAGTACTTCCCATTCTTTGATGGGTCTAACGTATCTTCATTCTGTAGAGAAGTTGCTACTCACCAATCGTTCTCTGATAATAAATACACCACTGCACAAGGTACTGGTGATGGTGAAGGTACTCAACGTACTACCCAAGAACATAGTGATGGTAAAGGTAACCTAGTATCTGATGCTGAAGGTACTATCATCGGTTCTTTCGAAGTACCGAATAACGTTGCAATGCGTTTCCATACTGGACAACGTGAGTTTGTACTATTAGACGTAAATGCGCACGACTTCGGTGGTGCAATGTCTTATGCACGTGCAATGTTCTACTCACAAGGTGTACTTGAAGAGTATGAAGATGAAGTTAAACTAACTCGTGTACTTAAAGTTGTTGGTAGTCAAGATACTGAGATTGACCGTAGTGTGGATGTCCAATCTACTGTGTGGACAGAAACTCTTATTGATACTGAGATTGCAACTGACGTTAAGTCAAGTAACACTGTTACTACTCTTGTTACCGATACAACAACTACAAGAGAACATGTTGGAACAGACGTTGCTTATGACTATAATTATTGGGATTGGATCACTCCTGTCGACCATACAACTGATACAACAACTCCGGCTGGTGCAACTGTTCAAGGTACACCAAACTCTGCGAGTTCTGTGCAGTATGACCCAGGCAACCGTGGTTCTGGTCACGCGCAAATAAACTTCTATGCAGATCCACTTGCACAGACCTTCTTGATAACACAAAATAGTGGTGTGTTTGTTACTTCGATGGAGTTCTACTTCTCGAGTAAGGCAGACACTGCACCTGTATTCTGTGAGATTCGTCCTACAGTAAATGGTGTTCCGTCTTCTAGTAAGATTATTGCATACACCAAATTGTCACCTAGTCAAGTTAACTTGGTACCTGCGGGTGCGAATAACAAGACTATGTTGCAGAATGGTACTACCTTTACCTTTGACTCTCCTGTGTATCTTGCACAAGGTGAGTATGCGATGGTATTGCGTCCAGGCAACAATGACCCTAGTTACAACGTTTATGTTGGTACTGTGGGTGAACGTCAACTTGGTTCTTCGGAAGCATTTATTTCACAACAACCTACTCTGGGTGGATTCTTTAAGTCTCAGAATGGTAAGTTGTGGGAACCTTCTTCTGGTCAAGATTTGTCATATAGAATCAATGTTGCACAGTTTGTATCTTCTGGTAACGCAATCCTCGAGAATGCTAACATTCCTCCGGTTGCATTGTCAAGAGACCCACTAGTAGTTGATTCTGGTTCTAACTCTGTACGAGTAATGTTGAAAGGTCATGGTCTCCGTGATGGTGACAAGACTTGGATTCGTGGTATTGACTCTGCGACTGACTTTGGTAACGGACTGACAGGTGCGGATGTAAATGGTGTACGTACTGTTATCGACTATGATAACTCTGGTTACACTTATCAAGCAACTTCTTCTGCAACTTCACGTAAGTGGTTCGGTGGTTCTTCTGTCACTTCACAGAGAAACATCAACTTTGAAGAACTTCGTCCTGAGATTGATATCACCCAACCAAGTAATACCAATGTGACACTTTCTGCGAAGACAACTTCACAACAGTCATTGGCTGGTAGTGAGACTCGATTCGTGAAAGAAAGTCAGTATCAAATCATCGAGAACAAGAAGAACAATGTCTTCTCAAGTGCTCGTGCGATTTATAATAGAAGAACCGAGAATCTTACTGGTGCAGGTAAACTTGCAGGTGAACGTTCTGCGACTGTACAGGTAACAATGAAATCAACTAACCCGTTTGTTTCACCTGTAATTGATTTACAACGTGCGAAACTGAACTGTGTTCACAACTTGATATCTAAACAAGATTCTTCTGCGACTGATGGTTTCAATGTTCCATTGACTTATATCGGAGAGAACAATCCTTCTTATGGTACTGAGTCTGCGAAACATATTACTAAGGTAACTACTCTTACCGAAGAGTCAGTTGGTCTGAAGATATTGTTGGCTGCAAACAAACCACCACAGTCTGACTTCCTTGTATACTATAGAGTTGCGACTGCGGCAGATAACATTCAGAGTTCACAATGGTTCTTGGTATCACCTGAGAATAACTTACAACCAGACACTAACAAAAATGTCTTCCGTGAGTATCGTTATCTGGTAGGTGGTGACGGTGGAACTATGAGACCATTCACTAAATTCCAAGTTAAGATTGTGATGAGGTCTACTAGTTCTGCTAAAGTCCCATCGTTCCGTGACTTGAGGATTATATCACTGGCAGTATAATATGAAACAGAGACAATTGACAGCAGTAAAAGATGAACCCGACTTTGCGAGAGATCCTGAGTCGGGTGCCATAATTAATATAAATAGAACTGAGATACAGAATGCACGTGAAGCGAAAAAACACAGAAAGCGCAAAGCACAAGAAGAAAGAAATCTGAAAGACAAGGTGAATAATCTCGAGAATGATATGAGAGATATAAAATCCTTACTTTCCCAACTAGTAGAGAAACTATAGATGGCACGTCCTTTTACAAAACTAAGTGACTCGTTCAAGATTTTACGGGATAATGTTAATACTATCTCGTATAATGTTGGTGACCCTGACGACCTAAACACCTATGGTGATAGTGATGTCGTTCAGGCAATCAATGAAATCGAACGTGTCTTCGATGCCTCTGCGGGTGAAATCCTATATCCTACTGGTGCAGCAGGTGAAACTCAAACTCGACTCCTTATTAGTACCGCACAATCAAGTGGTACAGATATCCAGTTTAATGTTGGTGCAAACTTCAACATTGATGCAGTAGGTGACATCAACTTAGATGCCGGTGGCGCGAACATCAACTTCCTTGATGATTCTTCTAACCGTATTGCATTTACTTTGGGTGCGACTAACACTGTTGGTGTGACTGGTGTACTTGACCTTGATGTCTCTTCTAATCTCGACATCGATGTGTCTGGTAATACGACTCTTACCTCCACCGGCACAACTACTATCGAAACAACTACATTCACTGTAGACGCGTCCGGAGATGTAATCCTTGACGCAGACGGTGGAAATGTAACATTCAAAGATGGTGGAACTACAGACTATAACTTTGCAACTGATGGTACAGTTTCTCGTACCGGAGACTTGACATTTGACATCTCGGGTGATATAATCCTTGATGCAGATGGCGGGAACATTACATACAAAGATGGTGGAACTGATCGTATAGCATATATGATGGGTACAACCAACACTGCGGCTGTAACTGGTAACCTTACCTATGACGTTTCGGGTGATATTGTACTCGATGCGGGAACCAATAACGTAGACCTAAAAGGTGCAGGAACTACTCGTTTCGCATACGGACTTGGTACGTCTAATACCCTAGACGTTACAGGTAATCTTACACAAACTGTCTCAGGTAACTTCTCAGACAGTGCTGATGGTACTTATCATATAGGTGCGACTGGTCTTGTAGATGTTATTACTTCTGGTAACTTCGACACTACCTCGAACCAACAAACACATTCTACCACTGGTAACTTCACTATCGATGCCGGTGGTGATATTATACTAGATGCGGATGGTGCGGATATAAGTTTCAAGGATGACGGAACTACTCGTTTCCAATATAACCTTGGTACAACTAACACTATCACCACAACTGGTGCTATCGACCACAATGTATCAGGTGGATATGACATCGATGTTAACGGTGCGTTTGAAGTTGATGCGAATGGTTCCATCACTATGGATGCGACTGGTGACTTTGATATCAAAGGTTCTGGTACAACTCGTTTTGCATATGGTCTTGGTACATCAAACACATTAGACGTTACAGGTAATCTCACTCAAACAGTATCAGGTAACTATTCTGATTCTGCTAATGGCACATACCACATTGGTGCGACTGGTGCTACCGACATTCAAACGTCTGGTACATTCCAAACTAATACTGGTGCACAGACTCATACTGTTACTGGTGCATACACCGTTGACGCATCTACTGATATTGTCCTTGATGCAGATGGTGCAAATGTCACTCTGAAAGATGGGGGTGCGACTCGATTCGACTTCCAAATGGGTGCGAACCAAGAACTAGACATTCCTACTGGCAACTTCACTTTAGATGTTGCGGGTAATATTGTACTAGACGCAGACGGTGCGAACATCGACTTTCAAGACGGTGGTGTTGCACGATTCGAATATGGTCTAGGTACAACTAACACTTTAGATATCTCAGGTAACTTAACTCAGTCTGTATCGGGTGACCACACTGACAGTGCAGATGGTATTCGTACTATCAATGCAACTGACGGTCTTACTTTCGAAGCAACACACGGCCCACTAACGGTTACTGCAAGTGGTAATGGTACTGTGTCGGTAGGTGGTAACTACCTAGTAGATGCAGAAGGTGATATTACACTTGATGCAAACGGTGCAGATATTGTATTTAAAGATGCGGGTGTTACAGAACTAACATTCAACTTAGACTCTGACCAAACTATTGAAGCACGAAATAGTCTGATTCTTGATGCCGACCAAGATATTACTCTTGAAGCGAACGGTAAAGATATCAACTTCAACGATGGTACTCAGAACAACTTTGTATTCAACCTTGGTACTAACCAAGAAGTTGATGTTGTAGGTAATCTAACTGTAGATGTTGCGGGTGATATTACACTTGATGCAGGTGGTACTCAGGTAAACCTTGCAGACGGAACCGCAAACCGTATTGTTCACAACCTTGGTACAAACCAAGAGATTGACTATACTGGTGACCTTACCCAAGACATTGGTGGTGATTTAATCATTGATGTTGATGGTGGAGATGTTTACCTCAAAGATGCAGGTACTCAGTTCGGTCGTCTGAAGAATACTAGTAACCAACTAGACATTTACTCTGGCTCTACTCTTGCACTTGAGATGACTGCGAATACTATCGAAGTTCATAACCGTGCATTGTTCTTAGACTCTGCACTAGATACTGTTGCATCAAATGTTGCAGGTTCTATTAATGAAATTCATACAGAACTCGATTCTGCATCTGGTGAGATAGAGTCTGTCAAAGATACTATCGAACAGATGTTGAAAACATTTGATTCGGGTGGAACTAGTGCAAACATTTCTGCGACTGGTATCTCTACTCTCAATACTCTCGATAAGACTTTTGTTGGTGGTATCAACGAGATTGATACTCGACTAGATTCTGCGGTTGATGAAATTCAAGTCGTAAAAAGTAGAGTCACAAGTAATGCCACAGACATTCTAAACTTGAGTAATCGAGTTGGTCAGTTGAATACACTTGACAGTTCTGCGCCAGGCAACTTCTTCGAAGGTATAAATAACGATAGTATAGTAAACGCGATAAACGAATTAGCAAGAAGAACTGTCCTAATCTATGATGAGAACGGTACTCTTCTGAACTAACAGTAGGAAGTAGAATGTCAGATAATAAGGCATTACCGTTAAAGTTAAAAGACAGTGATGGTAATCTCCAACAGATAACTGCATCGGAAAAGAACTATGTTGCTTACCTTGCGGGTCTCCAAACCGCACAAGCAGATAGTTCTGATGTAGGACTTCTTACACTCTCATCGGGTGGGAATCGTCTCATCGGTTCTCTAACCGATACCTATTACCCTGAACCTGTTGGGACTCACCCATACAACCAAACATCTGTTGTTACCACAACAACAAACATGTATCAGATAAACGGTACTGTACTTGAAAATGACAGTGACTGGAGAAAACCAGTAGGTCATTATGATGGTAATGTTTATGAGATGTCAGAGACTGACTTAAATACTTTCGTTGATGACCTCAATGGACGTATTGCATTATCAGACTATCCTGGCTCACTGAAATTATCTTCTACACGTCCAAGTGCAGACTATGATATTCTTATCCCGAGTGTACTGACCGACCAACGTGCAGATTCTTCTGGTTCTCCTTTTACTGTAAATGATTATAGTATCTGGCGCAGAACTAGTATGACCGCCCCCACATCTATTCGGGATGACCTGAATGGTGTGAGTAGTATTGTTGGTATCAAAAGAAGTTTCGGTGACAGTGGTGACTACCAAGGTCTGACTAAACTTACTGATCGTCAAGTTCAAGTAACTATTGGTCAACGTGCAAAGACAAGACGTGCGATTGATAACAATGTCGGTTCATACGAATTAAGAACATCTTCTCAGGGTGCACCTGTTGTTGGTACTTGGAAGAATGTTGGTGCAGCAGTAAATACTATTCGTCTTGTTGACGAACAGAACTATACGCGCACCCGCGTAAGTGCGTACACGCGTGACCGCAACTCTGCATATACTCGTGTCAGTTCAAGAACAATCAATAGTTCCTTTGCGGGTAACTATATTGGTAATTATACAAGAGACTTTGCCGGTAACTATACAAGGGGATTCCTTGGTAATTATGTTGGTGATTTCACTGGTAACTATACTCGTGACTTTGCAGGTAATTATACAAGAGATGTACAAACTAACTTTGCGGGGGATTACGTAGGTAATTACTCTCGTGGATTTATCGGAAACTATTCAAGAGATTTTGCAGGTGAATATAGTCGCAACTTCGTAGGTAACTTCCTTGGGGAATATACGAGAACCTCTACAAGAGGAAGACCATCTGCATTTAGTAGAGTAAGAAGTTCTAACTATTCACGAAACTTTGCGGGTAATTACACTCGTGGATTTATTGGAGACTATGCGGGTAACTTCGTAGGGGAATATTTAAGAACCTCTACTCGCACTCGTACTTCTAATTATGCGCGTACCTCAACACGAATCCGAGAATCCGCGTATGTTAGAATACGCACATCGATATATGCGGCCGACTATACTCGTACTCGTAATTCTAATTATACTAGAACCAGTACTCGTACTCGTAATTCTAACTATACTAGAACATCTACTAGAACAAATGCGGCAGATTTCATCGGAAATTATATTCGATTAAGAACCTCTTCGTATACAAGAAATAGTACTAGAACACGTACATCTTCATATCTAAGAGGATTTACTGGAACTACTGATTATATTGGGAACTACTCTCGTACCGACTTTACCCGAATTAGAATAACTAATATCGAAGGACAAAACTTCTATTATACTGGTAACTATATCGGCCCAAGTCAGTCTTTCACTGGGAACTTCATAGGTACATCACAATCTGTTCGTTACTCTATGGCCGCAGTTGAGGTTGGTGTGTATGATGATGAACGTTGGGTAAAAACCAATTACACTTCTTCCGGATATACAACATTCAGTGTATATTGGGGTAATGTTGAAGTGTATAATTCTGGAGTTCAACCATTATATACTGACAGTACGGTGGCTGTTGCTGGTGGTTATGTTTACAGTAGACAAGGAGACCCCATCACTGGTGGCGGTGGTTCTGGGTTTAGTTACTCAATATACAATGTAAATCGTAATATTGCTGGTAGTTATACGGGTAATTATATTACCACCCGACAGTCTGCGTTCAGTAGAGGTTTCACCGGAGACTTTACTGGTAATTATACTCGTAATGTTACCGATGACTATACCAGAACAAGAACTTCTAGTTATGCCGGAGACTTTGTAGGCGACTACACACGTGACTTCGCAGGTAATTACGTAGGTGATTATACGCGTGACTTCGCAGGTAATTACATTGGCGACTACACTAGAGACTTTAGTGGTGATTATGCACGTGATTTCATAGGTAACTACACTGGTGATTATACAAGAGATTTCGCAGGAAATTATGTTGGAGACTATACCCGAGTATCTACTCGAACATCTGCACGTACTAGATTCTCTGCATATGCTCGTACCCGTGTATCAAACTATTCACGTGACTTCATAGGAAACTACTCAAGAACTTTTGCAGGAGATTATATTGGTGATTATGCCCGTATTTCTACACGTACTCGAGTAAGTTCATATAGTCGTCTGAGAAATTCTGCATACACTAGAACAAGAACTTCTACATACACTGACAATTACGTTGGAGATTATGTTGGTAACTTCATCGGTGAATATACGCGTACCAGAAACTCTGCGTTTACTCGTAATGACACCTTAGATTCTACTCGCACTAGAGTATCAACTTATACCAGAGGTAGAAACTCAGCCTATACCCGAGACTCTACTCGTTCACGTTCATCCAGTTATGTCGGAGAATATACAGGGAACTACTCTAGGGCGTTTGTCGGAAACTACTCAAGGTCTTTTGTAGGTGATTATATAGGTCAGACAATTGGTAACACAACTTACGCAGTAGAAACGTATACCTTGTATGTAAGAACTGCATAAATAGACTTATAAATACAAACATTAAGTCTAAGAGAGTATGATCTGTGGCGGCATCTGATATACCATTAAAAAGTTATGGAGTTAACGGAGACCTTCAGGAGGTAACCCCTTCTGAAGAGAACTACCTTGCATATCGTGCAGGACTTCATATATCGACAAGTCAGGGAACTGATGAGGGCGACCTGACTCTTACTAATAGTGGCCATTCTGTCGGTCAATTCGTTGATACCTATTTTAATCAGGCGGATGGAACACACCCCGCAACTTCTATTACTTCTGGTTCAACAACCACTACATTATATCAACGTGACGGAACTGCACCTTACAATGGTCTTGACTATCTAAGACCTATTGGATATAATACAAGTGGTGATGTGGGTTTCCACGAATTCACCGATTCTGATATGGATACCTTATGTACTCGTCTGAATGCACGTATTGCAGTATCAGACTATCCTGGCACATACTACCTTGGTACCTCTGCACCTAGTGCGGATTATAGTGTGGACATTGCGGATGTCTATACCGACACCGTAGGTAACGGAACATCTACAACATATAACATCTATCAAAGAGACACAATGACTGCCCCCACGACTGTTCGTCCGATAGGGATTAAGTACAGTGGTGGTTCTTATGATGGATTGATTGAGTTAAATGATGCCCAGATAAACTATACACTTGGACAACACTGTAGAACTTTACGTGGTAAAGATGGTGCGATTGGTTCGTACCAACTAAGAAGTTCTGCACAGGGTGTTCCGGTATCGCCAGGCACATGGGCTTCGAAGGGTACTGCGACCAATACCAAAAGGACTACGTCTGAGGTTGCATACACCAGAACGCGTTCATCTTCTTATACAAGAGACCGTTCTTCTACATATGCAAGAACCCGAAATTCAATATACACCAGAAATAGTACCGCAGTTTTTGCAGGTGACTTTGTTGGCAATTACGTTGGTGATTATACAAGAGATTTTGCGGGTAACTATGCAAGAGACTTTGCAGGTAATTATGCAGGGGAATACGTAGGAAATTATTCACGTACAAGAACATCTGCATTTACTCGTAATAGTACAGACACCTTTACTCGCGATTTTACCGGAAACTATGCACGTACTCGTGTGTCGACCTATACTCGAGATAGTCTGAATATCTTCACTGGTAACTTTATCGGGAACTACACTCGCACCAGAATAAGTGCATATTCTCGTAACAGTACTCGAAATAGAATAAGTGCATATTCACGTACAAGAACATCAACATACACCACAGTGTTTTCCGGCAACTATATCGGAAACTTTATTGGTGATTATACACGTACCCGAGTTTCCAACTATGCAGGAACATATACAAGAACACGTAACTCAGCCTATACTCGCACACGCGTGTCTGCATATACACGCGACCGTGTAACTGATTTCACCGGAGATTATATCGGTGATTATGCAAGAACTCGTGTATCTGCGTACAGCCGAACCAGTACCCGTACCAGAACTTCTGCATACAGTAGAACTAGATCCTCCACATATACACGTGACCGTACATCAACCTTCACGGGTGACTTCGTTGGTAATTACTCACGGAACCGAAATTCTGCATATACCAGAACTCGTGTATCAAATTATGCGGGGGACTTCACTGGCAATTATTCGCGTACTCGTGTATCCGCATATACTAGAGACAGAGTAACAAACTTTACCGGAGACTTCATTGGTAACTATACCCGTGGTCGCATCTCTACATATACACGTGACAGATTACAGACTTTTACTGGTGACTTTGTTGGAAACTATTCGCGCACCTTTATTGGCGATTATTCACGTACCTTTATCGGAAACTATTCTCGTGCGTTCGCTGGTGACTATGTCGGAAACTATGCACGGACTCGCGTAACAGATTCAACTAGAACTCGAAACTCAAACTATACACGCGCATCAACAAGAAACCGTTCCTCTGCATATTCGCGTGACCGTGTTACTGATTTTGCAGGTAACTTTGTTGGGAACTACACTCGTGATTTTGTCGGTAACTTTGTCGGTAATTATTCTCGTGGATTTGCAGGTGAATATACTGGTAACTATGCAAGGTCATTCTTAGGCAATTACACCGGAAACTACACAAGAGGATTCCTTGGTAATTATGTCGGTGATTTCGTAGGCAATTATGCTCGTGGGTATGGCGGTAACTTTACTGGAAACTATGCTCGTGGATTTGTGGGTAACTATGGAAGAACACGAAACTCAGCATATACCCGAGATAGTACTCGTACATCTACCCGTGTTCTGAACTATCAAAGAATTTCGACTCGAACTTCGACTCGTGTATTTGACTACACTAGAATCAGTACAAGGACTTCGACTCTTACATTGTCATATAGTCGTGTAGTTTCATACAGTGGTGACTTTACGGGTAACTATACCCGCACCCGCACGGCAGTAGGTGACTATACGCGAACCCGCACCGCAACTGGTACCTATACTCGTACTCGTACTGCGACCGGAGATTATACTCGTGCACGTGCCGAAGGTGTAACATATACCGGAAACTACACCAGAACATTGTACTATGCAGGTGACTTTACTGGTAATTACACTCGTACCTTGTACTATGTTGGTAACTTTACGCCTACTGCCGACTACACTCGAGTTAGCACTGCAATTGCGTACTATACAGGGAACTACACACGTACCGGATACTATGTCAGATACAGTATTTCTGGTGGGACGTATGTCGGAAACTATACTCGTGTTTTGTTATTCGCAAGAAGTCCACCGTCTGATCCATATGCGATTGAATATTACACAAAAACATCCGCATATACTCGTACTCGTTCTGGAACAACAAGTTACATAGGTAACTATACTCGTACACTTGATTACACGAGAGTTCGAACCCCGACATTATACTACTTAGGTAACTATGTTGGTGCATCTGATGGTACCGCAGAATATACTCGTTCACGCGCAGGTGGTACAGTCGAAGGCCAAACGATTTACTATGTCGGTAACTATTCACGTGTCTTGCCGGCCTCCACTCGTACTAGTACTGCGACCGGAGATTATACTAGGGTTTCTACTCGTACTAGTACTGCGACCGGAACTTATACTCGTGCACGTGCGTCTACGTTATATTACACAGGCAACTATACTCGTACATTATATTACGTAGGCGACTACACTCGCACATTGTATTATGTTGGTAACTATACTCGTACACTGTATTACGTAGGTGACTATACGCGCAACTCTACTCGTGTTTCTACGGCAACAGTGTATTATACCCGTACCGGATACTATGCAGGTGACTTTACTGGTAACTATACTAGATTAGGTTATTATGCAGGAGAATTTGTCGGTGATTATACACGTACCGGATACTATGCAGGAAACTTCATAGGTGATTATTCTCGTGCGTTCGCTGGTAATTACTCAAGAACTCGTAACTCGGCATACGCACGTATATCAACACGTACTCGTTATTCTGCATATGCTCGTACTCGTATTACTGACTCTACAAGGACTAGAGTATCTGCTTACGCTGCGGACTACACTCGCAGCCGTTCTTCTGCATATACTAGAGTATCAAGTAGAACAAGATTTTCTGCGTACACTCGTGACAGATTACAGACCTTTACTGGTAACTTTACACGTGACCGAGTGACAAACTATGCGGGTAACTTTATTGGAAACTATGCACGTACCTTTGTAGGGAACTATACCGGAGATTACACTCGAGATTTCGCAGGAAATTATGTCGGGGATTTCATTGGAGAATACGCACGTACATCAACACGTACTCGTTTCTCTGCGTACACCCGTGACCGTATTTCTACTTACTCAAGGAATCGTGTGTCTGCATACGCTAGAACTCGTATAACCGATTATATTGCAAACTATGTGGGTAACTACTCAAGAACATTTACTGGTAACTATACTCGTAATAGTACCGCAGTTTTTGCAGGTAACTTTGTAGGTAATTACTCACGTGACTTTGCAGGTGAATACACTAGAGTATCAACCAGAACTTCTACTCGTGACTTTGTGGGTGACTATACTCGTGACTTCACTGGTAACTATGCAAGAACTCGTATAACCGATTATATTGCAAACTATGTTGGTAATTATTCTCGCAACTTTGCAGGAAACTATACCAGAGACTTTGGTGGAAATTATGTGGGTGATTATACCCGAGACTTTGCAGGTGAATACACTCGCAACAGTACAGTAGATTTCGCAGGTAATTTCGTAGGTAATTACAGTAGAAACTTTGCAGGTAACTACGCCAGAGACTTTGCCGGTAATTATGTTGGCGATTACACCCGAGACTTTGCAGGTGAATATTCAAGAGACCGACAAACCGACTTTATTGGAGAGTACACTGGTAACTTCGCAAGAGACTTTGCGGGTAACTATACCAGAACTTTCGTAGGTGATTTTACTGGCAACTATACTCGTGGATTCCTTGGTGAATATACGCGTGACTCTCTGCAAGACTTTACTGGTAACTTTGTTGGGAACTACTCACGTGACTTTGCAGGAGAATATACAAGGGTTCGTGTATCCAACTATGTTGGGGACTTCACTGGTAACTACAGCCGAGACTTCATTGGTGAGTATACACGAACGTCTACTCGTACTTCTACTAGAACTCGTGTATCAACATTTAGTAGAACTAGAACTTCTGCGTATTCTGCGGACTATACACGTAATCGCGTAACTGATTTCACCGGAGACTTCTCAGGAAATTATTCTCGCAACTTTGCAGGTAATTATTCTAGGTCGTTTATCGGCAATTATTCTCGTGACTTTGTAGGGAACTATGTTGGTACCACACTAGACTCGGGAACTGAGGTTATTGAAACCTATACACTTTATGTAAGAACTGCATAAAAACCCTTGACAACAAGGGTGATATATAGTATTATAAAATTTAATATATCATAGGAGAATGATGAATGAGTTTTAAACGATGGATGGATAATGCATTTTGGGAAAATCCTGAGAAATCCAAAGTCAATTGTATCCTTGAGATGGAAGATGATATTGGTCGTCAAACCAAACAAGTGATGTTATTGAGTCGTCTTAATAAAGACGGTAGTGAAAATGAAATGTTCGCTGAAGTTGTGGGTGCACTAGGTGAAGAATCTATTGACCGAAATACCGAAGACCGTAAAGTTCGGAAAGCTGCAGAAATCGAAGAACGTAAACAACGTGACACCGAACATGCACGTGCACGTAAACTCGAAGAACTTTTTAACTACAAACTAGAAGTCTTTGAGACAGAAGAGATTAAAAATTCCAAGAACCGGAAGTTAAAGGCAAAACTTAGACGCGCAAAATCTAAAGTTGAAGTTAACCTATATGCAATGATGTTGTTACAAGAAGCACTTGAGGCGAATGAGAATGTCGGAGAAGAGTAGAGGTTATGTACTTGTTGCATCTAACAAGATAAACTTCTATCGATATGCAATTAACCTTGCAGAGTCGATTCTAGATTATTATGAAGACGCAAAGATTACATTGTTTTGTGAACCATGGATGTTCGAGGAACAACACCGAGAACTATTTGATAATGTCGAATGGTGCAGTAGTCACTATCGTGCTAAACTCGAAGGTATGGCTCGTTCTCCTTATGACCTGACTATGTACCTCGATGTTGATATGGAATGTGAACACGAAGACATTGCGATATGTTTCGATGAACTGGAGAGACGCGAAGAGGATATTCTATTCTCTGAACTCACAGATGACCGCGAGTATGTCTATGCAGAACGTCAGTTTGATACACCTGAAGGTAAGACTAAATTTACCTTGTGTGGGGGTGTCGCTCTATACGACATGACTAAACCTATCGTAAGAGAGTTTATGTCTGACTGGGAGATGCTCACTAAAGACCAAATGGATGGTAATTGGTGGCCTGACGGATACATCGATAGTCTCAAGTCATGGGATCAGTTTAGTCTCTGGTGGTTGACTGAAAGAGAAGATAAATACAAAGACCTCAAGTACGGTATACTTGAAGACGATTTGCGTTGGAACTATTATAACGCATTCAACTGGGCAATCACCAAACCGACTGGCCCTGTTGTTATTCGACACTACTCTTGTGGTTTAGATAAAGACGGATATATCATATGAGTTATATGCAGGACATCCCTGTTAAGAATAGGGACTTATTAAAAATATTGAATCGATATCGAGACTTCTTGATGAAGGATGTCGATTCTTTCAAAGAGACATTTCACCTACAATGTCAAGAAGATGCAAGTAATAGACATTACTGGGCAGGTGACACTCACCTACAAGAAATTCTTGACCAAGGTACTCGACACGAAGGGTTTCCGGATTCTATCTACGGGTACGAACTTGGAGTGCATAGAAAAGACCACGAGTTTTATGAACGTGGTGTGCATCCATCTATCCGCAAAGACAGGACTGCGGAACTTGCGTGGATGCAACAAGAGATTCTTGGATGGTTGGGAGTAAGACACAATGCACTTACCGCATTCTATCCACCTGGCGGTTATATCTCTTGGCACAATAATGCGAACGCCCCCGCATACAATCTAATATTCTCATGGTCAGAGACTGGAGACGGTCAATTTAATTATGTTGACCCTACCACCAAAGAAGTCGTGGAGATGAAGGATAAACAAGGTTGGAACTGTAAAGCCGCATACTTTGGACATTATGAAGAACCCGAACGACTATTCTACCACTCAGCAAAAACTGACTGTTGGAGAGTGACGGTATCATTCATTTTCGATACCTCGGAATTGTCCTCGGTTATCAGAGATGATTTAATCGAAGATATAATGTCTGAAGAGTAATTTTCTGTATTTTCCAGTTTCGAAATCATATAAATAAAACCATAGACACTACATTGGTTTGATGGAAACTGGAAATGGCAGATTACGAAGATTTTACAATTGACCAAGGCGCAGATGTTGCAATCGAATTGCACCTTCAGGAAACTGATGGTTCTAAAAAAGATTTGACAGCACACTCTGCGTCTGCGAAAATGAAAAGAAGTTACAACTCAGTTGACGATAACGATATCGTAACTTTCACTACTGCAATAACAGATCCTCCCGAAGACGGTATTCTTGTACTCGCTCTCACCAATGCTGAAACCGATTTACTGAACCCTAGAAACCGATATGTCTATGACGTAGAACTGTCATTTGATGACAGTGATGGAAATACAATCATCGAAAGAATACTGGAAGGTAAGATTAAAGTCACACCTTCGGTAACAAGGTAATCTAATGGCAGTCACGGTATCCCTCAGAGGAAAAACGAAAGTAAAACGCGTTGTTGTTGGTAAACCAATAAGACGTATCAACACTACACAAGGTAATATCAACAATCTTGCAGGAGTGGATACTTCAGGAGTAACTGATGGTGCTATTTTAGTTTATAACGAATCCACAGAAAATTTCGAAGCGACACCCACATTAAACAATCAAGAAGTTAACGGAGGCCAATACTAATGGCATCATTATTAAGAATAAAAAGATCGGGAACTGCGGGAGACCCGACCACACTTGGTCAAGGTGAATTAGCATATTCATACTTAACCGATAATGGTTCCAATGGTGGTGACCGATTATATATTGGTACTGGTACTGAAATCGCAGGTAATGCAGTTAATCACGAAGTCATTGGTGGTAAATTCTTCACCAGTATGTTAGACCATGCGAAAGGTACACTGACCCCGAACAGTGCACTTATCGTAGACGCTAGTAGTAAAATTGATACTATTAATGTTGGTAGTAGCAACTTCATCACACTTTCAGATGGCACAATTACCTCTGTTAGTGGATTGACCTTTGACACCAACGGTAACGAAATTGACTTTGGTAATGTGGGACTTCATGGTGTCGCAACTCCTACTCACGATTCTGATGCTGCGAACAAGGCATATGTTGATGCACTTGCCGCAGAATTCCTCGCAACCGCAGCTGCGGATAATGGTTCGTTTACCTTTATTCCTTCGATAGAGTTTATCACTTATGCCGGTGGTAATGCGATTACTACCATTGCAGACAGTGGTACCAATACAATCACCTTTGACTTAGATGTCACAGGTGTGACCGCAGGAACATACGGTTCACAAACCGCAATCCCATCATTCACGGTTGACTCTGATGGTCGATTGACTGCTGCGTCCGAAGTTAGTGTTGCAACCAACCTGACTATTAACAGTGACCCAATCAGTCTCCTAGATTCAGATGTAACCTTTACCGCAACAGGTAATGGTTTAACTCTTACTTACACCAGTTCTACTAACACGATTGATTATGCAATCGATGATGCGACCACTTCTTCGAAGGGTGTTGCACAATTCCTTAGTGCAGACTTTGGTGTATCTTCGGGTGAAGTATCCCTGAATGATGCGGTACTAAAAGGTATCAGCACTGATTCTGGTGATGTAACTCCGGTAACCCATGCATTAACTATCGGTGGTAACTCAGTACAGGGTATCGTCACAGAAGGAACTGGTTCGACTATAACTGTCGATGCATTGAATGCAACTTACACCCAACGTGGTGTTGCCAAATTCCAGTCTGCGGACTTCACACTTAACTCGGGTGATGTAAGTCTTGATTCTGCGGTAGTTAAACAAATCACTACCGATGACGGTAATGTTCCTATCACTGGTCACATGATATCTATCCTTGGTGGAGAAGGTATCAATGTAAACCATGCAGGTACTAACATCTCGGTATCTGGTGAAGATGCAGACGGTAACAACAAAGGTATTGCGTCTTTCGAAGACACTGACTTCACAATCTCGAATGGTCATGTAAGTCTGAAGGCTGGGTCTGTTGCAAATGCTGACCTCGTCAATGATGATATAACTATTGGCGATAATGCGGTTGCACTTGGTGCGACTGTTACTGACCTTACCGGACTTACTGGTGCGACTGTAGATAACATCCGTATTGACGGTAATAAGATATCTACTAATACTGCAACTAATGTACTTGTACTTGACCCTAAGAGTGGAGACTCAAACGGTGGACAGGTTCTTGTACTGGGTGACCTTGTTGTACAGGGTACTCAAACAATCATTAACTCGACCACTATGTCGATTAATGACCTTAATCTTGTCCTTGCAGATAGTGCCGCAGATGCGACTGCTGCGAATGGTGCAGGTATTACGGTCAATGGTGCGGCTGCGACAATTACATACTCTGTTGCAGGAGACAAGTGGAACACCAATAAAGACTTAGATGTTGGTGGTGAGATTTACCGTAATGGCGTGGTTCTTAGTGAATATATCGAAGACCACCTTGGTAACAGTTTCTTTGCCGCAGGTGAAGGACTTGATATCACATACGGTTCTTCACAGGACAGTGATAACACTATTGTATTCGCTGCCGAGATTGCAAGTTATTCCAACAAAGGTGTTGCGTCTTTTGATTCAGACCAATTCACCGTGACATCTGGGTTCGCGACTATCTCGACCCTTGATGGCGGAACATACTAAATAATAAAACATCACCCCCTTCTTTAAGGGGGTTATCCAATATTGGAACGAGGTTGACAAATGTCTACAACTTTTAGACTGAAGCGAAGTGCTGTCAAGGGTAAAGCACCCACGACATCAAATATAGAACTAGGCGAACTGGCCATCAATACAAATGATGGTCGTCTTTTTTTTAAAACAATTGATAGTGCATCTTCCAGTTCAGTAGTAACACTTCGAGAGGTTTCTGGCGGTACGGGTATAACCGAAACCGCAGGGGAAATCTCTATCACCAATACTGGCGTATCTGCCGGAAGTGTTGGTTCATCAACCTCAATTCCTGTATTAACAGTTAATGCACAAGGTCAAATCACTGCGATTGACAGTGCAACTGTTGCGGGTGTTAATGCATTCACCTTTGATTCTGCAAGTGCGACTCTTAATATATCCACCGCAGATGGTGGTTCTTTTAATGCACGTATTGGATTGTCTTCTTTTTCTACTTCTGATTTATCAGAGGGGACTAACTTATATTGGACTACTGCTCGTGGCGAGAGTATGTTCGATACTAGACTTGGAACCAAAACAACAGACGACCTAACTGAAGGTTCGTCTAATCTTTATTACAAAACAACTTATTTCGATTCGGACTTAGGGGATAAAACCACCGATGACCTGACACAGGGTCAGACTAACCTCTATTATGATTCCGATAGAACTATCACTACTGCACGTCATGCAATCAGTGCAACAGGTAGTATCGCATATAATGCAACTACTGGTATAATCTCCTATGAAGAACAACCTTATAGTGGGTTTGATTCTGACTTTGGTCAGAAAACAACTACTCAATTAACCGAGGGAGATAACCTCTACTTCACTACCCAACGTGCACGTAATGTATTGTCGGTTCAGAATCCTAGTGGTGATGGAAGTCTTGCATATGATAGTGCAACAGGGGTATTGGTTTATACTGGCCCAAGTGCAAGTGAGACTCGTGCACACTTCTCTGGTGGAACTGGAGTAACAATCAGCAATGGTGAAGTTGCAATTGCACAGTCTGTCGGAACAACCGATGATGTTGTATTCGGTAAGGTAACTGTTGACTCTGCACAAATCTCTTGTTTACACTTGGACAAACTTCCTGACGCACCTAACAGTCTGCGTGGATTATTGTATTATGATTCAGACCCTCAGAAAGGTCTGTCTTTCATTCCGACAACCAATGAGTTGGTCGAAGATGTAACTATCAACTTAGGTCAAGAAACATTAATATATGTTCATAACTTGACTGGTGCACAGATTAATAACGGTCAAGCAGTTTACATATCCGGTGTTGCGCATGGTGCGCACCCTCAAGTAACTCTTGCAAAGGCAGATGCCGCATCTACTGCAAGTCCTATCGGTCTTGCGACTATGGACATTCCTGATGGTGCGCATGGTTATGTAACTAAAGTTGGTTTGGTTCGTGATGTAAATACTACAGGTATGACTGCGGGTGCAACTGCATATCTATCAAAAGACTCTGCGGGTGAGTGGAGTACAACTGAAGTATCTGTTGACAGTGGTTATCCTACTCACTTGGGTACAGTACTAACTGTCGGTGCACAAGGTAGTATCTTAGTTAACGTAGAAAAAGAACACTTCGAGTATCTACGTGTTCAAGACAAGATTATTACACACGATCTTGTAGCGCCAGATATCTACGGTTCGCATATTCACTTTGATGGTAAATCGCCAGGATACTATGAAGAGGGTCAGGTTTACTACGATTCTGCGAACGGTGCACTTGTAGTTAAGAATGATGTCGAAGACGTTACTCTACAGGTAGGTCAAGAAGAATGGATTCGAGTTTATAACAACTCTGGTTCAACTATCATAAATGGTACACCTGTTTATCTGTCTGGTGAAGTGGGTTCGGTTCCTTCTATTGCTACTGCCGATGCAACAGAAGCAACTTCCGCAGTAGGTCTTGCGACACATGATATCACCAATGGTAGTATCGGTTACGTCACTACTCGTGGTCTTGTTGCTGATATTGATACACAGAACTTGACTGTTGGTGAAAAAGTACACGTTGCGGTAGGTGGCGGGTTAACTACAACTGCACCACAATATCCTTACTATCCAACCGATATGGGCATCTGTCTGATTCAAGATAGTGCACTGGGTTGTGTATACGTTGATGTTATTGACCACACGATGGAAACTATTCGTGTAACTCAAGACGCACGATTCGATGCAAACGTGACCGTTGGTGGTAACTTAAACATTCTTGGTGTCACAACCGAAGTTCTTTCGCAGTCTCTTACAACTAGTGGTAACTTACTTCAGTTACTTGATGGTGATACTGTTGGTACTGCATATCAGAGCAGTGGTGGCCTAAACGATGCGACTTTCAAGGGTAAGTATCTGGGTGACAGTGATGTATTCTACTTTGTCCGTATGGTCTCTGTTGATTCTGCGGGTGTTGGTGACACAATCGAGTGGGGTATTTCCGACTCTGATGCGATGTCTTATGGTTCACTTGCAGGACTATATGGATATGGTACAGGATTTGATTCTGCGAATGGTCAAACAACTTGGAATCTGAAGACTGACGGTCTAACTGCACCTTTACGTAATGGTCTATCAATTCAGTTTATTAACTTGTCTGGTCACGATAGTGCAGACCTTTGGTGTGCACACCCAACAGAACTTAATCTTGACTTGGGTCTTATTGGTAACTACAACCAACAAAACGAACCCCTAAAGTATGCGGGTGTTGTGCGTGACGCAACAGATGAACGTTGGAAATTCTTTGACGCATATCCTGCCGCAAACGTTGACTCCTCTAGTTCTCAGTTCGATATTAACTTTGACTCTGCATCTCTTGCTGATGTTCAGTTTGCTACTGCATATGGTAACCTGTCAGGTAATGCAACTTCTGCGACCTCTGCGGTTCAACTTGCAAACTCTAGAAACTTCTCGTTGACCGGAAACATAACTTCGGCCGCAATTGGATTCAATGGTACTGGTAATGTTAGTTTAACAACAAGTATTGCAAGCAATGTCATCACCAATGCGATGATTAATGCAACTGCGAATATCGCAGACACTAAACTTGCAACTATTTCGACTTCAGGTAAAGTACAGAACTCTGCAACTACTGCGACTTCTTCTAATACTGGTTCGACAATTGTTGCACGTGATATTTCTGGTAACTTTACTGCGGGTACTATTACTGCAAACTTAACTGGTGATGTTACTGGTACTGTGTCAAGTCTGTCTAACCACACATCCACAATTCGTGGGGTAATGGTTGCGGGTTCGGGTATTGCATATGACTCTGCATCTGGTGTTATTAGTACTATAGAGACGTACTCAACTCCAACCGAACTATTGACCGCAATCAAAACCGTGGACGGTGCGGGTTCTGGATTAGATGCTGACACACTAGATGGACAACAAGGTTCACATTACAGAATTAACGTGTATAACTCTTCGGGTACACTACTTAACTAAGGTATAGAAAATGGCAACTCCAGACACTAGAGACGAACTAATTGATTATTGCTTGAGAGCCTTGGGTTCTCCGGTATTGGAAATTAATGTTGCGGATGAACAAGTAGAAGACCGTGTGGACGAAGCACTACAATGGTTCCGTGAACATCATCCGGACGGTAAGAGACGGTATTATATCACCAAAGAAATCACTCAGGCAATGATTGATAATAAGTATGTCGATTTGGATACTGAGGTGATGACAGTTGTTCGAATGTTCAGAGTGGATAACGCATCTGCGTCTACCAACTTCTTTGACATAAAATATCAGATGCGATTGAATGATATTGCAGACCTAAATAGATTCAGCGGTGACATGGGATACTATGAACAGATGCAACAACATCTGTCACTGTTGGATATGAAACTAAGTGGTGAACCACAGATTACATTTGATAGACAGGCAGATCGTGTATACTTCTATCATGATGCAGGTGACTTCACCGTAGGTAACTATGTAATATTTGAAGTATATGGTACACGTGACCCTGATACGGGTGCTAACTCTGATTATAATTCTCTGTGGAACCACAAGTTTCTCAAGGCATATACAACCGCATTGATTCGCCGTCAGTGGGGACAAAACATGTCCAAGTTCGAAGGTATGCAGTTGCCAGGCGGTGTTACTATCTCGGGTAGACAAATACTCGAAGATGCGAATACTGAAATTGAACAACTTATGACCAAGTTTAGAGAAGAAGAAGACATTGGCCCAATGTTCTTCGTGGGGTAAAAGATGGCAACAAATCCTTGGATTTCACAATCAGTACGTGCTGAACAGAATTTATATGAGGACATAGTAATAGAGTCCTTACAATTCTATGGTCAGGACGTATACTATTTACCTCGAGAAATTGTTAACAAGGATAAAATATTCCTTGATGACGTTCCTTCGCATTTTTCTGACGCATATAAAATCGAGATGTATATCGAGAATGCAGAAGCGTTTGGAGGAGAGGGTGACCTCTTCTCTAAGTTTGGTGTGGAGTTGCGTGACCAAGCAACATTTGTATGCGCACGTAGACGATGGAAGAAACTCATCGGTGACAAACTAGATGCATATAACTTCCGTCCTCGTGAAGGCGACTTAATCTATCTTCCTTTATCACAATCAATCTTTGAGATATATAAAGTAGAGACCGAGACTCCGTTCTATCAGTTGAGTCAACTACCTACATTCAGACTTCAATGTGAATTATTCGAATATAATGACGAAGACTTTGATACCGACATTGAAGGTATCGATGACGTTGAAGAAGAATCTGCATACCAGTACAAACTGGTTATGGAATCTCCCGCAGCATCTACTGCAACTGCATTATCACGAATTGATGTTGATGGTGCGGTAGTTGGATTTGATGTTCAGACTACAGGTAGAGGTTATGTTACTGCACCCACATTAACTATTGGTGCAGCTTTAGGAAGTAATTCTAAGTTCGGTAATGCGTCACTTAACGTGACTCGTGGTCGAGGTTCTGAGGGTACGTATGCGCAGACAGGTGCGCATGGTAGTATCGAAGCATGGGTATATATTAACAACCTTCCTTCATCTGGTCAAGATATTATTTTCAAAACAGGTGGTGGAGACGGTGACCTAACAAATACCTATTACTGGGGTGTTGACCCAACGGGTCAATTAGTGTATAGTAGAGGAGATAACCAAGGTGGGGGTGTAACAAATCTCACCGGAAGTTCAATCTTATTCGAAGAAGATACTTGGCACCATATTCTTATTGCGGGTGTAGGAACTAACAACCTAGTAATCTACTTCGACTTCGTAAGAAAACTGGACGCGACCCTCGCAGGTGTCACTTTCAACTGGGTGAGTGATGAAGGTTACTCGGTAGGTGCAACTGCTGCACGTACTGTTGATGGTATAGACTGGACTGCAATGGACGGATTCATTGATGAGTTCCGTGTACAAGTCGGTAGTAAAGCACAGATACTCGAACCTAGATATGCGACTGTAGGTAATGATACTACTCTTACCATACAATCAATAGAGTGGGAAGATGACGTAACTTACGATGCGAAACTACTACACTTCAATGCAATAAGTGCAACTGCAACCACAACAATCACAGATGGTGGTATACTAGAGTCAATAGCACTTACCGAATCTGGTATATACTATGATGAAGAACCAATAGTAACTATTGATGCACCTTCTGCCGGTGGTAATTATCAACGTAATACTATCGTAAGTCAAGACCAAGGGACATTCACCATGAAAGGTGAAGTTGCGAAATGGTCTGACTCGGACAACACGTTGTACCTAGTACACGTTGGTTCGGACGATGGTGTATATCATACGTTTAATACAAGCAATGCGGTAGTCAGTGAGGATGCGTCCTATGCACCTTCTTTGGTACAGGAATTGCAGAACATACAACTGGCTGCATAGAACGATTTCTTCGATGACTTTGAAGGGGACTTCCTTGATTTCAGCGAGAGTAATCCATTCGGAGATATATCATAATGTTAGGAAATTGGTTTTATCATAAGAGGGTAAGAACTGCGGTATCGGTATTCGGTTCCATGTTTAATAACATCTATGTACTTCGTCAAAACTCTTCGGGAGAGACTATCTCTCAAGTTAAGGTACCTTTGTCCTACGCCCCCAAGAAGAGTTTCATCGAAAGATTAGGTGAGATGGCTAATGGTGAGGAAGCAGAACGCAGGGTTGCAATTAAACTACCTCGTATGTCGTTCGAGATTACTTCTATGACATATGACCCAGTGAGACAACTACCCAAGATGAATTCATTCTCATCTACGGTAGGTGGTGACGCGACTAAAAAGAATCAATTCTATTCTTCTGTACCATACGATATTGGGTTTGAGGTTAATATCTACGCAAAGTCTCAGGATGATGCATTGCAGATGGTCGAACAGATTCTACCTTACTTCAATCCTCAGTACACGATATCGGTCAAACCATTCAACACAGACCACCCAGAAATCTCCGAAGATGTACCTATTATATTGTCAGGTGTTTCTTTCAGTGATGGTTATGAGGGTTCTATCGGAGACCGAAGAACAATTATATACACTCTGTCATTCAACATGAAGATTAACTTTTATGGCCCGATGTCCACTCGTGGTGTTATCCGTGAAGTTAATAATAACCTATATATTTTATCGGGTGATAGTGACAGGGAAGATTTCCAACTACGTTTACAAACCACACCGACACCTGTTGGGGTTGGTGCTGACAGTGACTATGGATTCAGTACTGTATACTTGGATAGTGAATTTTAATGACAGATAAAAAGATGGATGACGATTACGAGTTTTCTCGTGACGTTTATTATGACCTAATCGAAAAGGGTAGAGATGGTATCGAAGAGATGTTGGAACTGGCAAAACAGTCCGAACATCCTCGTGCGTTCGAAGTTCTGTCCGGTATGATTAAAAACGTATCGGATGTTTCTGACCGTCTGATGGCATTGAATAAAACAAAGAAACAAATCGAACAACTAGACAAACCAAAAGAACTACCTAACGGTACGACCAATAATAATATATTCATTGGGTCTACAACTGAACTACAACGATTCCTACACAATGAAAAACAAGTGATTCCTCATGACGACTCAGACTAAGGAATCGTATCTTGGAAACCCCCAAGTTAAACGAGATGGGGTTGCCGAGGAATGGACAGAAGAGAAAATAAAAGAGTACCAGAAGTGTATGGGTGATGCCGCATACTTTTGTCGTACATATGTAAAGGTGGTGCATCTTGACCGTGGTCTGGTTAACTTCGATCTATATCCATATCAAGAAAAAATGTTCGACCATTTCGATGAGAATAGGTTTTCTATTGTACTCGCTTGTAGACAATCTGGCAAGTCTATTTCTTCGGTTGGTTACCTCCTTTGGTTTGCTTGTTTCCATTCTGAGAAAACTATTGCAGTCCTTGCAAACAAAGGTGCAACAGCACGAGAGATGCTCGCACGTGTTACACTCATGCTCGAGAATCTACCATTTTTTCTCCAGCCAGGTTGTAAAGCCCTTAACAAGGGTTCTATTGAATTCTCTAATAATAGTCGTATCATCGCTGCTGCTACTTCTGGGTCTTCTATTCGTGGTATGTCTGTCAATCTTCTATTTCTTGATGAGTTTGCGTTCGTAGATAATGCGACAGAATTCTATACTTCTACATACCCTGTAGTATCTTCTGGTAAAGACACCAAGGTAATCATCACATCTACCGCAAACGGTATCGGTAATCAGTTCGAGAAGATCTGGACAGGTGCAGTACAAGGTACCAATGAATACAAACCATTCCGAGTGGATTGGTGGGACGTGCCTGGCCGTGACGAGAAATGGAAGAATGAAACCATTTCGAATACATCTCAGTTACAGTTCGATCAGGAATTCGGCAATACTTTTTTCGGTACGGGTGATACCTTAATCAGTGCAGAAACACTGATGTCATTACGTGCAGTTCCATACAAAAATCAGTATGAAGGTGGTAGTGTTCTAATATATAATGAACCCATCAAAGACCATGAATATATCATGACAGTTGATGTGTCGAAGGGAAGAGGACAGGATTATTCTACGTTTAACGTAATCGATATTACCGAGAGACCATTTAAACAGGTCGCCGTGTATCGCAACAATACTATTTCTCCATTGCTCTTTCCTAATATTATATATAAGTATGCAACTCTCTACAATGAATCATGGGTTGTTGTTGAATCGAATGACCAAGGGACTGTAGTATGTAATGGTTTATATTATGATTTAGAATATGAGAATCTCCACACTTCCAGTGCAACCAAAGCAAACGCACTCGGTATAGAAATGACTCGTAAGGTCAAACGTCTAGGTTGTTCTGCTATCAAGGACATTATCGAGACGGGTAAACTTGACATATACGATGAACAGACCATACTAGAGATATCTACATTCATCGGTAAGGGACAATCATACGAAGCCTCAGATGGTAACCATGACGATCTCATGATGAATTTGGTTATGTTTGGTTACTTTGTGTCTACACAGTTCTTTGCAGATATGACAGATATAAATCTCAAACAAATGATGTTTGAAGAAAAGATGCAAGCAATTCAAGATGATATTGTTCCGTTCGGGTATATTGATGATGGTTCGGATTACATCGAAGAACAGAATACTACCCATCACAATCAAGGATGGCACCAGATGGACACTGTAATCGACCGCGACTGGTAAAGAACTGGTTTGTTATAAATAAAGGTATTGAATATAACCGTATTATGATTCTCGTATTATTCGTTAACGAAAACAAAGGAAAATGCTATGGCTGTTAAACCCGCATCTCCTCGGATCAATATCAGCGAAATCGACAAAACAGGCATAGTACCTGCGGTCGGTTCATCTGGTGGTGGTTTCGTAGGTAACTTCCGTTGGGGCCCAGTACACGAAAGAACATTGATTGCAGACGAAACAGGTCTGGTATCAACTTTTGGTGCACCTGACGACACGAACTCAGTGGATTTCCATTCCGCTGCGTACTTTCTTAAATACTCACAAACTCTACAGGTTGTTCGCGAGAACAATGGTGGACAGAACGCACACGGTGCAGTAACTAAATTTGCTGGTGATTCTGACGGTAACTCAATGTTGGTTAATAACCTTGACCATTGGGAAAACTCTGTCAGTTCTGCGGTAGGTGAAGGTGCAGCTGCAACTTCTTCTGGTACTTGGATTGCAAAATATCCAGGCGAATTGGGTAACGCATTGACAGTTTCTTTCTGTCCTGCCGGAGACTCTGCGAGTGTAGACCACTTTACTGGTTGGGCATATGCGTCTAACTTCAATGGTGCTCCAGGCACTTCTGCGTATGCAACCAGCAATGGTGCAGCTAACGATGAAGTTCACGTTGCAATCATTGACCGTACTGGTGCTATCACTGGTACTGTTGGTTCTGTTCTCGAGAAGTTTGAATACCTCTCTGTTGCACGTGGTGCAGTAACTCCTGATAATTCACCTAACTATATCTCTGACGTATTGAACCAAAACTCTCAATACATCTGGAATGGTTACTTCGGTGATGACTCTGCATTCGGTTCCGATTACTTGGATCTGGGTGGAAACTGGGGAACTACTCCTGATACCGACACCGCAGTAAACTACGGTCTAGGTACTGGTCTTGTGGACGGTGTTCGCACAGTAAACCTTGGTGGTGGACAAGAGTCTGCAACTTTGGGTACTGGTGAATTCGCTGAAGGTTACGATCTGTTCGAAGACAAACTCACTACTGAGATTGACTTCCTGATTGCACCTCAACATAGTTCTGAGGCAAACGGCACTTCTGTAGTAAATGACCTTGTATCAATCGCTGAATCACGTAAAGACTGTGTTGTTATTACTTCAGTAGATAGAGCAGGTGTTGTGGGTAAGACTGATGCACAGGCACAAACCAATGCAGTTTCGTTCGCGAATACTCTTACAAAATCATCTTACTTAGTAGTAGATAACAACTTCTTCAAAGTGTTCGATAAGTACAACGATAAGTACATCAACATTCCTGCTGCGTCAAGCACTGCGGGTCTGATGGCTGCTACTGACGTTATCGCAGACCCATGGTATTCACCTGCCGGTCAAAGACGTGGTAACTATCGTGGTATTACGGGTATCTTGACGAATCCAAACCAAACCCAACGTGATGCCCTATATAAGGCAGGTGTTAATCCTATCGCAAACATTCCAGGCACTGGTCTGATTCTGTTTGGTGATAAGACGTTGGAAAGCAGACCTTCTGCATTTGACCGTATCAACGTAAGACGTTTGTTCATTGCGATTGAGAAGTCAATTGGTGAAGCTGCTAAAAATGTAATGTTCGAATTCAATGACGAGTTTACTCGTGCAGAATTCGTAAACATTGTAGAACCTTTCCTCCGTAGAGTTAAGGGTCGTAGAGGTATAACTGACTTCCGTGTTGTATGTGATGAAACAAACAACAATCAAGAAGTTGTGGACAATAACCAATTCGTTGCAAGCATCTTTGTGAAACCTGCACGTTCTATCAACTTCGTTCAATTGAACTTTGTTGCAGTTAGAACTGGTGTAGACTTCGAAGAAGTTGTTGGCACGGTAGGAGCATAATCACATGGCTATTTTAGGTGTAGATGACTTTAAGTCAAAACTCAAAGGTGGTGGTGCCCGTGCGAACCTGTTCAACTGTCGTGTAAACTTCCCTGCATACGCATTGGGAGATGCAGAGTTAACCTCGTTCATGGCAAAGGGTGCGGCTTTGCCCGCATCAACAATCGCTGAGATTGTTGTACCTTTCCGTGGTCGTCAGTTGAAGATTGCGGGTGACCGTACTTTCGAAGTATGGACTATCACTGTAATTAACGATACTGGTTTCGAAGTGCGTAATGCAATGGAACGTTGGATGAATGGAATCAATTCTCATAATGAGAACACTGGTTTCAATAATCCAGATGAGTATCAAACTGACTTGTCAGTAGATCAGTTGGACAAAGATGGACTTGTACTGAAGACGTACAATTTCCGTGGTTGTTTCCCAACTAATATCTCTGAGATTACTTTGAGCTACGAAACAACAGATGCTGTTGAAGAGTTCACAGTAACATTCCAAGTTCAGTATTGGGAGTCAGACACAACTAGTTAAGTTGTGACTAAATATATGCGTGGGGGGATAGTCCCCCCGCGTATTATTTTTACTTTGAGGCAAAGATGGCAGACGACAATAATAGTATTATGAAACTATTCGGTTTCGAACTTAAACGTTCGAACAAGAAAGATCCGAATAAAGAAAATGATAAATTACCCTCTATCGTTCCCAAGACGGATGACGATGGCGCAGGGTACGTCACTGCTAGTGGTTCACACTATGGACAGTATATCGATATCAACGGTGACAATGCGAAAGATAACGCAGAACTCATCATGAAGTATCGTGGTATCGCACAACACCCCGAAGTTGATGCTGCAATTGAAGATATTGTTAATGAGTCTATTTCAGGTTCAGAACAAGAATCTCCGGTTCAAATTAATCTTGATGGAGTTGAAACTTCTGATAAGATTAAGAAAATGATTACAGATGAGTTTTATGATATATGTTCGATGTTGAACTTCAACGAATTCGGACACGACATGTTCCGTTCATGGTATATTGATGGTCGTCTTGTACACCATCTGGTAGTAAATGAATCGAATATGAAAGCAGGTATTCAGGAGATTCGTCCTGTCGATTCTGCGAAAGTAAGAAAAGTAAAAGAGGTAAAATATAAAAAGGATACTCAAACCAATGCGAAGATTGTAGATAAGACTGAAGAGTTTTATGTCTTCCAAGAGAAGAATCAAACACAATCTGCGGTGAGACTTTCTCCCGATTCCGTTTCATATATTACTTCGGGTCTAACCGACCCTACTAAAAAACGTGTAGTATCATACCTACACAAAGCAATTAAACCCATCAACCAACTACGGATGATGGAAGACAGTCTGGTAATTTATCGTCTTGCACGTGCACCAGAACGTAGAATTTTTTACATTGATGTGGGTAACCTGCCAGCCAACAAGGCAGAACAACACATGAAAGATATCATGAATCGTTATCGTAACAAGTTAGTGTACGATGCGAGTACGGGTAATCTGAAAGATGACCGTAAACATATGTCAATGTTAGAGGACTTCTGGTTACCCCGTAGAGAGGGTGGTAGAGGTACTGAGATTTCAACACTGCCAGGCGGTGAGAACTTAGGTCAGATTGATGATATTGTATACTTCCAGAAACGTTTGTATCGTTCTCTGAATGTACCTATCGCTCGATTAGAACAAGAGTCACAGTTCTCACTGGGTCGCTCTACAGAAATATCTAGAGACGAAGTCAAGTTTCAGAAGTTTATAGATAGACTGCGTAAACGTTTTTCTGGTCTATTCATAAACATTCTGAAGAAACAATTAATCCTAAAAGGTATCATTACTGAACAGGATTGGAATGAATGGAAAAATGATATCCAAGTTGATTTTATTCGGGATAATCATTTTACAGAATTAAAAGATGCAGAGATATTAACTAATAGACTGCAAACTCTTGACCAAGTAACACAATATGTAGGTGAATATTTCTCACGCGAGTGGGTAATGAAAAATGTGATGATGATGTCTGATGAAGATATCGATGAAATGAAAAAACAAGTTGAAGCCGAGAATGCAAAGGGTGGAGACGATGACGAAGAAGACCTTGGAGTATAACTATGGAAAATGATATTAACGATTTTATTGATGCAATTCAAAAACAGAACTTCAACTCAGCGAAAGACCACTTTGATGCTTTAGTTGGTGAGAAGATGAATGATGCATTGGAACAAGAAAAGATTGCTGTCGCTGACACTATCTTCAATGATGCAGAAGAAGAACAACTCGAATTCGACCTTGATGATGACGATCTTATCGAAGATGAAATCGAAGACGAAGATTAATAAAAGTTTAATCTTAAAGCTATAATTTGTATAAATAATACTAAACTGGAAACTTTAAATGAAAACATTTAGTCAACTTAGAGAGGCAGCAAAACCGAAAGGTGAGGTAGTCTTTGATAAAAAGATTCAACGCGTCCCTGTAAAGATTACTAAAGAAGGTAAAGGTTTCACTGTGTACATAGACGGTGACCGTCTAGACACTTTTAAAACACAGAAAGAGGCAGAGAAAACTGCACAGACTGTAGTTAAGGAATTAAGTTAAATGAAACTGATTAGCGAATTTACCGAAAACGATATCCACTGTATCGTAGAAGCGAAAGAGAATGGCGAGAAGAATTACGTCATCGAAGGTGTATTCGCTCAGGCAGATCAAAAGAATAGAAACGGACGTATTTACCCAAGAGCCATTATGGAGAATGCGGTAAATAAGTACGTTACAGAACAGGTTAGCAAGAAACGTGCGGTCGGTGAGTTGAATCACCCCGAAGGCCCTACTGTTAACCTTGACAAAGTTTCGCACCTTATTACTGACCTTCGTTTAGAAGGGAATAATGTGGTCGGAAAGGCACAAATATTGGATACTCCAATGGGTAGGATTGTAAAAGGTCTGCTTGAGGGTGGTGTACAACTAGGTGTGTCAACTCGTGGTATGGGAAGTTTAGAGAACCGAAATGGTGTCGCGTATGTAAAGGATGATTTCATGCTTGCAACCGTAGACATAGTACAAGACCCCTCCGCACCTGATGCTTTTGTTAATGGTATTATGGAAGGTGTAGATTGGGTCTGGAATAACGGCATTTTGGAACAACAGACAATTGAAGATATGGAGACAGAAATCAAGAATGCACCGAAGGAGTACAGTTCTGCTGTTCAAATTCGTGAGTTTAAAAATTTCCTCTCGTTAATCAAATCTAATATGTAAGGAGTCAATAATGACTATTGAAAAAAATGTCGAAGTTGAACTTCACGATGATATTAACGAAATCGTGGAGGAAACTCTCGAAGAAAAGTCGGAGCCTAAGGGTGCAGGCGCAGCAGACAAAGGTCAACTAGTTGGTGAACCAGAGTCAATCGCATCTGTAGACAAAGCCGCTGATGCGACAAGTAAAGCCGCACTACCTAAAACTAAAGCAGGTATGGTCAATGCAATGTACCAGAAGATGAACGCTATGAAAAAAGTGGATCTTCAGGCTGCATACGGCAAGGTCATGGGTGAAGACGTTGAAGGTATGGGTGAAGTTGTTGCAGAAGAGATTAATACTGCAAGTGAAATCGATGCACTTATCGAATCAGAGGCAACTCTGAGCGAAGAGTTCAAAGAGAAAACTGCGGTAATCTTTGAAGCAGCTCTGAAGTCTAAACTGTCCGAAGAAGTTTCTCGTTTAGAGGAACAATATCAAGAAGAACTATCTGAAGAAGTCGCGTCTATTAAGAGTGACCTTGTTGAGAAAGTAGATTCTTACCTTAACTACGTAGTTGAATCTTGGATGGAAGATAACAAGGTTGCAGTACAGAACGGTCTCCGTACTGAAATCGCTGAAACTTTCATGGGTAAAATGAAAGACCTATTCGTAGAGTCTTACATTGATGTACCTGAAACCAAGGTAGACCTAGTTGATGAACTGGCTGGTCAAGTTGAAGAACTTGAAGAGAAGTTAAACTCTCAGACTGGTGAGTCTATTAAACTGTCAGAAGAACTCGAACAATATAAGCGTGATGCAATTATTGCAGAAGCGTGTCGTGGTCTTGCAGACACCCAAATCGAGAAAATGAAAGGTCTAGTTGAAGGTATCGACTTTGACAGCAAAGAACAATTTGCGTCAAGAGTTGCTACTATCAAAGAGTCTTATTTCTCAAAACAAATTAGTGAAGAAGTTGAAGTTGTAGACGAAGAACCTGAACATATTGTTGAGACTTCAGATGCAATGAACACTTACTTAAACGCTATTCGTAAACTCAAGTAAAGATTAAAGGAAACTATTATGCAATCTTACGATACTCTTATCGAAAAATGGTCACCAGTCCTCAACGAAGGTGTTGAAATTAAAGACCAACAACGTAAAGCAGTTACCGCTGCTATCCTAGAAAACCAAGAAATCGCAATGCGTCAAGACCGTGCACAACACGAAGGTTTTGGTGGATTGAACGAAGCTGCGCCTGGTAACAGCACTTCTTCTATCGGTACTTGGGATCCAGTATTGATTTCACTTGTACGCCGTGCAATGCCTAACTTGATGGCATATGACGTATGTGGTGTTCAACCAATGTCTGGCCCAACTGGTCTCATCTTCGCGATGAAGGCACGTTATGGTGCAGGTGCAACTGCTTCACGTGAAGCATTGTTCAACGAAGCAGAAACTCAGTTCTCTGGTGACCGTACTGGTACTCACGATTCTGATAACGCTTCTGGTTTCAACGGCATCTCTGATGACTCTGAAACTGGTGTTCGCACTGTTGACTCAAGTGTTGATGACTCACGTCTGACTTCACTTGCTGCAACTGGTATGACTACCGCTGCTGCTGAAGCATTGGGTGACGGTGTTGGTGCACCTTTCGCAGAAATGGGTTTCACCATCGAGAAGCAGACTGTTACTGCAAAATCTCGTGCGTTGAAAGCTGAGTACAGTTTAGAACTTGCACAAGACTTGAAAGCGATTCATGGTCTTGACGCAGAAACTGAACTTGCTAACATCCTTAGTACTGAAATCCTTGCGGAAATTAACCGTGAAGTTATCCGTACTATCAACAGTCAAGCAAAAACTGGTGCATTGCAAGCGAACGTTACTACTAAAGGTATCTTCGACTTGTCAACTGATGCCGATGGTCGTTGGTCTGCTGAGAAGTTCAAAGGTCTTGTAGTACAATTAGACCGCGAAGCAAACGTAATTGCAAAAGAAACTCGCCGTGGTAAAGGTAACATCGTTATCTGTTCTTCTGACGTTGCTACTGCACTTGCTGCATCTGGTATGTTGGATTACAGCCCTGCGTTGAGCACTAGTCTGCAAGTTGATGATACTGGTAATACTTTTGCCGGTGTTCTTAACGGTCGCATGAAAGTTTACATCGACCCTTATGCAACTGCTGATTATATCACTGTTGGTTACAAAGGTACTAACGCATATGACGCAGGTGTATTCTACTGCCCATACGTACCTCTACAAATGGTTAAAGCCGTTGGTGAAGACAACTTCCAACCGAAAATTGGTTTCAAAACCCGTTACGGTATGGCGTCTAACCCATTTGTTGGTTCAACTCCTAGTGACGGTCTTGCCGCTGCTAAGAGCAACCAGTACTACCGCATCTTCCGAGTGGACAATATCCTCTCCTAAGATACAGATAAAAAGAACTCTTTTAAGAGTCGTCTTTTCAGGGGTGCAGAAATGCACCCCTTTTTTTATGTCCATTATATTGACCATTATAATGGGTATAAATACCAGTATATAAATGGAGACCCTAATGGCAACATTAACTACAAACAAAAACTACTTGCAACCTACGGGATTCAAGTTCATCATCAATAGACAGAACTATACCAACTTAGAGTTCTTTGCACAGTCGGTTACGCATCCTGGCGCAACTGTCGCACCTCTTGAGATGCCACTGAGTCGTATCCAGTCTATGCCACTTGCGGGTGATAAGATTAACTATGGTGAGATGCAACTCGATATCCTACTTGACGAGAACATGGAATCTTATATTGAAATGCAGAATTGGTTGGAACGTATTGTCAATGATGGTCAAGTGAATAGTGAAAGTACTACCAAGGTACCTACCTATGCAGATATCACCCTGATGATTCTTACTAGTCATAACAACAATAATGTGCAGATACGATACAATGATTGTCTTCCTACCAACGTAGGGTCTATTCAATTGTCCGCAAATGCAACTGATGTTACATACCCCACTTTCACCACATCATTTAGGTTTAGTTCATTTGAGATAAAATAATGCGTGTTATTGATATTATGAATAGAAATGTTTTGGATATACTACAAGACTTTCGACACACCTTTATGATTAGGTATGATGTGACAGAAACAAACACCTTCCTTACTGATGATAGGGGGAGTGAGTATTGGTGTAGTGATGAAGTTCTAGAAGATATGCAACACGACCATGATGGTAGTCCACCGGCTGCAAGATCTTATTGTCTTAAACCAGACCATTATAAAGGTTGCGAAAAAACTGATTATGTGATAGACTATATGTGTCTAGACTCGAGATTAAAGACTGAACTCGGAGTTCAATTCTCTGCACTCAGTCAGTTGTATCCACCAAGTGGTTTTATTGGATGGCACACCAACGAGAATGCGTCTGCATATAATTTGATATTCACCTACAGTGAGACTGGGGATGGATACTTTGAATATATAGACCCCAAGACAAAAGAAAAGATAAGAGTTCAAGACAAGAAGGGTTGGAACTGTAAGGCTGGTTACTTTGGGTCTTCGTATGAATCTGACCGTATAGTTTACCATTGCGCATCAACTAATTGTTGGAGAATGACGTTAAGTTTTACCCTTGGTCATGATTATGACTTTTGGCAGGACTGTATTGAACATATAAGTACACCTTGAATAATGGAGATATTATGTTAGACCTTGAATCTATATTGAAAGAGTGGGAAGAAGATTGTAAGATTCCCCAACACCAACTGGACGAGACATCCAGACACACCCCCATGTTACATGCAAAGTATTTGCAGTATCTGTCTCTCACTAAGTTAAATCTTAAACGTGCAGAACACACACAAAAAGATATGTTACTCGATAAGTGGCATTATTATAACGGTTCGATGGATGAAGAAACCCTCAAGGAACGTGGTTGGAATCCTGACCCTTTCCATGGTCTACGCATACTCAAGGGTGACCTTGACCGTTACTACAATTCAGACAAAGATATCCAAAAATCTGAAGAGAAGATTGCATACCTCAAGACTATAATTGAGACACTTACGGATATACTAGATAACTTAAAGTGGAGACATCAAACCATAAAAAATATGATAGAATATCGTAAATTTGAAGCAGGGGCGTAATGCAAGATAATACTATCCGTGTCAGAATGTTGAGTCATTCTTATATGGCAATCGAATCTAATCCAGCACAAGAACAGGAGTTGAGAGATCACTTCGCGTTCTTTGTTCCTGGCCATAAATTTATGCCGGCATTTAAATCGCGTAAATGGGATGGGAAGATAAAATTATATTCGACTGTCACTAAACAAATGAACGTAGGTCTATATCACCACCTACGTAAGTTCTGTGCGGATAGATTTTATCCCCTACAAATTGTAGAACATGAGAAGTATGGTATTCCGAATGCACAGGATGAAGTGAACCACCCTGACTTAGTTAAGTACCTAGGAAACCTTGGTTGTCCATTCGAACCTAGAGACTATCAGTACAAAGCGATATCCCATGGTATTGAGAGTAGACGGTGTTTGTTACTGTCACCCACCGGCAGTGGTAAGTCTTTTATTATATACAACCTTATGCGTTTTGTCAAGGAAAAACGTTCGGTAAAGAAGACTCTTATTATTGTTCCTACAACAAGTCTGGTAGAACAGATGTACAAAGACTTCGAGGACTATGGGTATGACGTAGAAGAGAACTGTCATCGTATATACTCAGGTAAGGAAAAGGTCACCGATAAACCCATTATCATATCCACTTGGCAGTCAATCTATAAGTTCGGGTCAGAATGGTTCGAACAGTTTGGTGCGATATTTGGAGATGAGGTTCATCTATTCAAGGCAAAGTCCCTGTCTACTATGATGGATAAATGTGTTAATGCGAAGTACAGGTTCGGTACTACAGGTACACTTGATGGTACCGAGACTAACAAACTGGTACTAGAAGGTTTATTCGGGCCTGTGTTTACGGTGACTAGCACCGTGAAATTGCAAGAAGATAAACAACTTGCAGACCTAGACATCTCTATTCTTCTTCTGAAGTATCATAATGATATATGTCAACGGATGAAAGAAAAGACCTATCAAGAAGAGATTGATTACATAGTTACAAATGAACGCCGAAACAAGTTCATTACTAAACTTGCAACTGACCAGACAGGTAACACTCTGGTCATGTTTCAGTTCGTAGAGAAACACGGTAAGGTTCTTTACGACATGATTAATGATGCAACATCTGACACAGACAGAAAAGTCTTTTATGTGTCCGGTGAAGTCGACACCTCTGACCGAGAGAAGATTCGGGGGATCGTGGAGAAAGAAAATGATTCAATTATTGTTGCTAGTCTCGGTACTTTCAGTACTGGTATCAATATACGGAATTTACATAACATCGTATTTGCGACTCCAAGTAAATCCCAAGTCAAGGTACTCCAAAGTATTGGACGTGGTTTACGTCAGTCTGATGATGGTAGTACTACCAAGTTGTTTGATATTGCTGATGATTTATCCTTAAAAGGTCATCGTAACTTTACCCTTAACCACTCGGGTGAACGTGTTAAGATGTACACGCGGGAGGGGTTTAAATATAGGATATATAAGATAGACCTAAAAGGAAACGATGATGATATATGATTCGAAGAAAGTTAAACAACTCAAGCTGGTTACTGGCGAAGAGATTATGTGTGAAATCCTCGAGGAAGACGAACAGGATATCATTATACGAAATGCACTGACTATTCAATTCAATACGATGGAAGATGGTAGTCGTATGTGGTCGTTCAAATATTTTATGTGTTACCAAGACGACTCTGAACGTTTTACCCTTGTCAAGATGGATAAGATTGTTGCAGTTGCAAATCCAATCAATGATTTGTATGAACAGTACTATGGTGCTGTACAATCGATGATGGACGCACCAGTTGAAGATGGTACTTGGGGTGAAGAGGAAGAAGGAATTACAGAAGATGAAGATAAAGGTAAGGTTGTTAAGTTCCCAACGATTCACTAATCGTTATATTCACTGGGGGGCAGACAACAGTCTTATTCTACCACATAAAAAAGATTATGTCAAGTTATATTTTTAATTATTTTAGGATTATTTTATGAAAGTTGGTTTAACCGCCTCTACATTTGATTTGTTACATGCAGGTCATATATCGATGTTACGTGAAGCGAAGACACAGTGTGACTACCTTATATGCGCACTTCAGATAGACCCTTCTACAGACCGTTCAGAAAAAAACTCTCCCGTCCAGACGTTGGTTGAAAGATATACTCAACTTTCTGCGGTTAAGTATGTGGATGAGATAATCCCATACCAGACCGAAAAAGACTTGGAGGACATCCTCAAGATGGTCGATATCGATGTGAGAATCATCGGTAGTGAATATAAAGACAAGACCTTCACCGGACGTGCAACTTGTGCGGCCCGTGGTATAGAGATATACTTTAATAGGAGAGACCATCGTTTCTCCACCAGTGACCTCCGCAAACGAGTATCCATGAAAGACCCCCTGATGGGTATGAAAGTCACCCACGAAGAAGAGTTAAAAAAGAAAGCAGAAGATTGGTTAAGACGAGAAATACACAATTAACCCTTGACATTCATACCCTTTCATAGTATAATAGGGTAAATATAAAGTGAGAGTACCAAATGAAACCAAAAGATAAACCACATTACGTCAATAATAAAGAGTTCTCGCAATCTGTGGTTGACTACTGTAAAAGTGTACAAGATGCATCCAAGTCCGGAAACGAACGACCAATCGTTACCGACTATATCGCATCTTGTTTCCTAAAGATTGCAGAGGGACTATCGCATAAAGCTAACTTTGTTAGGTACACCTACCGCGAAGAGATGGTAATGGATGCGGTTGAGAATTGTCTCAAGGCGATAGAGAACTACGATATTGACGCTGCGACTCGTTCTGGGAATCCAAATGCATTTGCGTACTTTACACAGATATCATGGTATGCCTTCCTAAGACGTATTCAGAAAGAGAAGAAACAACAAGACATCAAAATGAAGTATATGGCTGAAGCTGATATATCGAACTTCATTGATGATGAATTGGGAGACATTAAACAAAGTCAACCTTTTGTTGAACAATTACGTGTTCGTATTGACACTGTCAAGGAAGCGGACACTCAGTTCAAGACCTATGTCAAAGAAGAGAAGAAAGAACGTAAGAGACGTGCGGTTAATGTCGATTCTGACCTGAGTGATTTTCTCACTTGACAAACTGATTTTTATCATGTATAATAGTAACATCTATTAATAAAATGAGTATATTATGAAGATCGCAATACTAAACGACACACACTGTGGATGTCGTAACTCATCTGACATTTTTATGGACTACCAAGAACGTTTCTATTCGGAAGTGTTCTTTCCTTATCTGTTAGAGAACAATATCACACAAATCCTCCACTTGGGGGATTACTACGATAACCGTAAGACCGTCAACTTCAAAGCCTTATCTCATAACCGCAAAATCTTCTTAGAGAAGTTGCGTGAGTATGGTATTACTATGGACATCATTCCGGGCAACCACGATGTGTACTATAAGAATACCAATGAGTTGAATGCATTGAAGGAACTTCAGGGTCACTACATGAATGAGGTTAACCTTATCATGGAACCTACCGAAATGAAGTATGACGGTCTTACGGTTGCACTGGTACCTTGGATTAATTCCGAGAATGAAAAAGAGACACTTGAGTTTCTCTCTAATACAAAAGCAACTGTTGTGGGCGCACACTTAGAACTATCTGGATTCGAGATGGCTCGTGGTCAGGTCTGTAAGGATGGTATGGACAAGTCTGTATTTGATCGATTCGAGACTGTACTGACCGGACACTTCCACGCCAAATCATCACAGGGTAATATTCACTACCTTGGTGCACAGATGGAATTCTTCTGGAATGATTGTGGTGACCCTAAACACTTCCATGTCCTTGATACCAAAACAAGAGAAATAGAAGCAGTACGTAATCCTCTCACCATCTTCGAGAAGATTTACTATGACCACGAATCTATCGGTGAATTGCAATTTAAAGATATGTCTTACTTAGATAATAAGTTCGTCAAGGTCATTGTGGTCAACAAGGGAAATGCATTAGAGTTCGAACGATTCATTGACCGAGTCCAACAACAGAAGATACATGAACTGAAGATTGCAGAGGATTTCAAAGACTTCCTCGGAGAAAATGTAGAAGATGACAACATAAAGGTTGACGACACCCAAACTTTAGTATATAATTATATTGACAATGTGAGTACCGACTTGGATCGGGACAGAATTAAAACTGAGATAACCGCTCTTATGACGGAAGCTCAGAGTATGGAGGTCATGTAGATGGCAACTAAAAATGATATTACAGGTGATACTCTCAGAACTAAGGGTTCGAATAAAGACTATGATGCAGGTTGGGATCGTATCTTCGGTAAGAACAAAGAACGAGTAGACACGGTTGACTCATTTTGGAGTCATACCTGTAAAATTAAAAATGTGAAGTTATCGACTAAACAGGGTCAGGCCTGTAGTTGGTGCGGATTGAAAGAGGACGGAAGTCTTGATTAATTTTCGGAAACTCAGATACAAGAATTTTCTATCATCTGGTAATGCATTTACTAATATAGATTTTACTGAATCTCCTACTACATTGGTCGTGGGTCATAATGGTGCAGGTAAGTCTACCATGTTGGACGCACTGTCCTTTGGTCTGTTTGGTAAACCGCACCGTAAGATATCCAAACCACAGTTGGTAAACTCTATCAACGGTAAGGGTACAGTCGTAGAGGTTGAGTTCTCTATTGGTTCACAGGAATATAAGATTGTCCGTGGCATCAAACCAAACATCTTTGAGGTGTGGGTTGGGGGTAACATGGTCAACCAGAGTGCCCATGCCAAAGACTACCAACAAATGTTAGAGAAGAATATTCTCAAATTGACCCACAAGTCTTTCCACCAGATTGTTGTTTTGGGTTCAAGTTCATTTGTACCTTTTATGCAACTATCATCAAGTGCGAGACGTGAGGTTATCGAGGACTTACTCGACATCAATATCTTCTCTAAGATGAATGGTCTATTGAAAGAAAAGATGTCTATCCTCCGAGAGAATATCAAGGCCAATGGTCACCAGATAGAAATCTGTAAGACCAAAATCAATGCACAGAAGAAATATCTGCGTGATTTGTCTGCGGTAAATGCACAACATCGTAAGGACAAAGAGTCTGAGATGATCTCTCTACAGAACGAGATTGCGACATTACAAGACTTCAATACTCTCCACATGGGTAGTGTGTCTATTCGTCTAGAGGATACTCAGAATAAGATTTTGTCTGTTACCGAGAAACGTAATAAGTTATTGGAATACCAGTCAACCTTCAAGACTCAGATTAAGACTGTCGTAAAGGAAGCTAAGTTCTTTGATGAGAATGAACACTGTCCTACGTGCGACCAAGGTATTGCAGAAGAACTTCGGGAACGTAAGAAGATTAATGCTACCCAGCGTGCAAAGTCTCTTAATGATGCGATGTCTAAATCTACCGAACAGATGACAGAGTTTGATACTACCTTGTCTGAACTACAGTCCGAGATGGACGAGGTTCGAAACCTACACAACGAGGTGAATAATAACAACTCTACTATCTCTCGATTGAATAATAACATCACGCGTATCCGTACAGACATCGATAGTCTATCTGAGAACACAGGTGACCTGAAGACAGCCAACGAAGAGTTAGAAAGTGCGTCCAAGGAGTTACACGATACTCAGGATGAGAAGTACCGACTGAACGAACAGTATTCGTATCAACAGGTGAGTGCGGAACTTCTGCGAGATACTGGTATTAAGACTAAGATTATCAAACAGTACATTCCGGTCATCAATCAGTTGACCAACCAGTACCTACAGATACTTGACTTCTTTGTACACTTTGATCTGGACGAGAGTTTCAACGAGACTATCCGTTCACGTTTCCGTGATAACTTCTCGTATGACTCATTCTCTGAGGGTGAGAAACAACGTATCGATTTGTCCCTACTGTTCACATGGAGACAGATTGCGAAGATGAAGAACTCGGTTGCTACCAACCTATTAATCCTTGATGAAACATTTGATTCATCTTTGGATGACGATGGGGTTGACAACCTGATGAAAATACTGTATAGTTTAGGTGAAGAGACTAATGTTTTTGTTATCTCTCACAAGGCGGAACTCGAGGATGCTCAGTTCCAACGTAGACTTGAATTCGTAAAAGAGAAAAACTTTTCGAAATTAAAGGTAGCATAGGGGTTGCCAAACCTGTGTAAATTGTATATAATGGTCGTATCACTTAATGTTAAAAGAGAGATTTAATTATGGAACTATCTGATCGCACCTTATCCGTGCTAAAAAACTTCGCAAACATCAATTCTAATATTGTGTTCCGTGAAGGCAACGAACTGAAAACCATCTCAGTTGCAAAGAACATCCTCGCCAAGGCCACCCTTGATGAGACAGTACCCCAAGAGTTTGGTATCTATGACCTAAACGAATTCCTTAGTGTGATGGGTTTGGTCGAGAATCCTACACTGAACTTCCAAGAGAAGTGTGTTACCATCTCTGACTCTACGGGTCTACGTGGTAACAAGTACTACTTCTCTGATGTAGATATGTTGTCTACTCCTAGTAAAGATGTTATCATGCCAGAGTGCGAAGTTAAATTCACACTAGATACTGATACATTGAGTAGGTTGAAACGTGCGTCCTCTGTCCTAGGACACGATTCGATTTCTATTACCCCAAGTGGTGGTAATGTGAAACTTACTGTTGTTGACGGTGAAGATTCTACATCTAATAGTTTCTTCTCATATGTTGACGGGGAGTTCGAAGAGGGTGCGGACTTTAATTTCATCCTAAATGTTAATAACCTAAAGATTGTTAATGAGGACTTTGAGGTTGGTATCTCTAAGAAACTTATCTCAAACTTCAAATCAAAACAATCACCAATCGAGTACTTTATCGCACTTGAAAAATCATCAACCTACGGAGCATAAATGATGAGTAAAGAAGAGAAACAAGCAGTAGACGAACGTGTCGCAGTATTGACAGACTTGACTAACCGTGTATCGCGTT